>Ga0256826_1000114_pt1 | contig 40654 bp, 43 predicted proteins | sample CV79metaG_FD_185975 | JGI IMG/M metagenome (GOLD analysis project Ga0256826, IMG submission 185975) | Hydrothermal vent microbial communities from East Pacific Rise, Pacific Ocean - CV79 | ecosystem: Environmental > Aquatic > Marine > Hydrothermal vents | place: Pacific Ocean: East Pacific Rise...
TAAAGGTTAAGAGTCTCTACTGCTTTTTTGTACTCATTTTTATTCATACTGGAATTTTATCTTAATTAAAATTAAAATACTTAATCAAAAGTATTTAAAAGTTTAATAAAATCTTTTTTATTTATAGCTTTAGAGTAATAGTAACCTTGCAATGTATCACAATTCATCTCTTTTAACATCTCAACATGTTGTATTGTCTCTACACCCTCAGCAACTGTAGTCATTCCAAGTGAATGCGACATTGTAATAATAGTTTGAGCAATAACTCTATCTTCCTCATCTTCAACAATATCCATAACAAAAGACTTATCAATTTTAAGAGTATCTATAGGGAATTTTTTTAAATACGCAAGAGATGAATGACCAGTACCAAAATCATCAATAGCAATAGAAACACCAAGTGTTCGAAGTTCACTTAAAATACGAAAAGTATTTGTCATATTTGACATTGAAATACTCTCTGTTATTTCAAACTCTACCTGCTTAGGATTTATGCTGTATTTTTCAAGCATATCTTTGATAAATGGGACTAAAGTAATATCTTGAAATTGCCTTGCAGAAAGGTTTATGGACATTTTTAGATTGTCAAATCCTAAACTATTTAATTCTTTAATAGTTTTTATTGATTGTTGTATTATTTTATTTCCAAGTTCTACCATTAGTCCAGTACTCTCAGCCATATAAATAAAATCATCAGGATATATTAGACCTCTTGATGGATGATTCCACCTAACAAGTGCTTCAGCCCCCATTATCATTTTACTATCTGTATCTATTTTTGCTTGATAATATACTTCTATTTGAGAGTCACTTTTAACTGCTTCAACAAGATCTTGTTCTAAACTAAGTTGCTTATCTATATAGTTTCCCATTGTATTTGAATATATTTTAAATCGGTTACGACCATTGTTTTTAGCTTCATACATCGCTGTATCAGCACTACGGATAAGAGTATCACAATCTTTACCATGCTGAGGATATATAGATACTCCTATACTTGAAGTTAAATAGAGTTGGTGAGTCCCTATATCATGTTTATCTTGAAGCGCTATTTGAATTTTTTCAGCAATTTGTGTAATACCTTTAGTATTTGTCATTGATGGAAGTAAAATTACAAATTCATCTCCACCAAGTCTTGAAACAGTATCTGACTCTCTAACTTGTATTTTTAAAATATTTGAAATATATATAAGTAGTTCATCTCCAACACTATGCCCCAAGGTATCATTTATAAGTTTAAAGTGATCGAGATCTAAAAATATAATTGCAAGTTGATGATTCTCACGCTTTGCAATTTGAATAGCTTTTTTCATTCTATCTTTAAGGAGTGTTCTATTTGCTAAACCTGTTAGAGCATCAAAATATGCTAATTGTTCAATAGTTTTTTTATTTTCAACATCTTCTGTAATATCCATACTAATTGCTGTAATTTTAATAGTTGAATTTTTCTTTTTACGAACCTTTCCTTTTGTTTGTATATGTAGTTCTTCACTATTTGGAAGAAGTATCGAATACTTAAGTTCAAAACTAGAACCATGCTTAATAGCATTAAAAATAGTATGTTTCACACGATAAATATCATTTTTCGAGATAAGCTTTAAAAAATTTCTCCATGTTAAAGGAGTAGTTTTCTTAAGTCTCAAAATTCTATAATATTCATCACTTAAGGTTAACTCTTCTGTATTGATATCAAACTCTATACTACCAACCTTTGCCATTCGTTGTGCTTTTTTAAGATGTGCTTGACTTAGCAGTAACTCTTGTGTAAGTTCTTTTGATTTATTTAAAAATAAAATAATATTATCTATCATTGTATTAGCTGATTTAGATATTGATGCAACTTCATCTGTATTAGAATAAAATAAAGAAAGTTTTTTTGGATTATTTGGATTGAAATTTTTGAGTGAATTATCTAAATATGTTAAATTTTTCAAAGAACTATAAAGAAAATAGGATAGAAGAAATATTGAAAACATAAAAAATATTATTCCTGCAATAAACCATAGAGTAAACTCATGCATATAAACTTCATATACTGATTTAGAATAAACAATAGTTAATTTTCCAATAGTTTCATGAGTTATTGGATCAAGAAGTAAAGTATCTTGTATAAGTTCACCATTTCTTTTATAATATGGAATTTTAAATTGATAATTGGTATATGTTTGTATTTTCTTTTCTATATCATCTTTTACCTCAATAAGTAAAATACTATTATTTTTCAATGTTTCAAAGACAATTTCTTTTACTGCTTCATCAAAACTATAACTAAGATTTAACGCTATTTGAGGTGTTATTGTACTTGCAATTAGAGTTACTTTATCATTTTCTTGTTGTGTGTATGCCGTAGAAAAAATATTTTTTACTACAAAACTAAAAAATAAAATAAATACCATAGAAGAAAACATTAAAATAAGTACTGTTTTAGTTGTAATTGACTTAAAATTTATTTTCATAATTTATATCTTCAATGAATATGTAAATATTTGTGATATTTTGATAAGTATTGGTCTCATCTCAATATTATTTAATTTAATAGCTTTTAAATTAAGAATAGGTTTTATTTTTTTAGCAATATTCAATGAAATCATCACTCCATAATTTAAATCATTTTTATCATAAGAAAAAGTCAATATATTATTTTCTTTTGCTTGTTGTACAGCTTTAAGTATCATATCTTTAGATGAAGGAAGCATATAAATAATATTTACATCACTACTTAACATTTGAGTATATAAAAGTAGTTTTGAAACTATTTTATATGAGTTAATCCCTTTTGGATAACGAGATTCTATTTTTTCCTTTAATGATTTTGCTGCTTTATACTCACTTTTTTCATAAAGTATAGCAATGTTTATAGTTTTATTTTCTAATTTATTCTCAAAATTATAATCCATTAAATAGACTTTTGGAACTAGAGTAGCATGTATTTTAAGTAATGAATCATTAATACTAAAAGCATATGATGATGTTATTAAACAAAATATTAAAACAACTATTTTCATACTAAAATTCCCATTCTGCTTTTACAAAAACAGATGTTCCACCATCATAAAAATCATTATTGTTACTACTTTTAGGTAAAGCATAGTAAGCTCCATTATTAAATATATCTTTAATAACTAAAGACACCATTATATCTTTAAAACTATAAGATAATGTTGCATCAAAAATAGTACTACTTGGCATATCTTTTCTATAATCAGTACTAGTGCGTTTAGAACTTGAAACATACTTTAAAAGTGTACTAGCACTTAAACCAGAGTTAAATTCGTAAAGAACTGAAGCATTTAGTAAAACATTTGCTACATCTGCAATATCATCCCCATCACTATCTTTTGCATCAATATAAGATGCTAATAAATCAACTTCTAATTTAGCTAAAGGTGCATAAATATATTCTAATTCTACACCTTGAAATAAACCATTACTATTTTGTATATAAGTCAACTCTTTAGTTATCATATCATCTAATGATGTTCTATACATATTTAAACGTAATGTATTGCTAGCATTCTTTTTATAAATAAAACCAAGTTCATAAGTTTCAGATTTTTCCTCTTTTAAGTTTGAATTTGATGTAAGTTCTATCCAAGATGGCGCACGAAAAGCATTTGCATAAAGTGCCTTAATACGCAACTTAGGACTCATTCTATATACAAAACTAATTGTTGGTGAGATTGTATCACCAAAATCTGAGTAATTATCACATCTTAGTCCAAAAGAGATATCTAAATCAGAATCTATTGTATATTTATCATTAAGATAAACAGAGAGAGTATCTCTTTTTAAATTTGGATTAGCTACTGCTAAAAGTTGTACAATACCTTTTTTTAATTCACTATCTAAAATCTTGGAATGTTCAAATTTAACACCTAACAGAAACTCATTATTTGGAATCATACTTGATTTTAAATCTGCTTGAGTATAGTAAGAATTTTCATTATATTTTGCATTTAAAACCCCAACAATAGGATGTTTAGTTTCAACATTTTGTTTATATTGACTATACCCAAAAAGAAGTTCAATATCACTTTTATTTCCAAGTAAATAATTATAAGAAAGTTGTGTAAATATAGTCTCATTAATATTATTATATTTATGCTTATCCACATCAGCAACTCCAAAAACACCATAAGCATTTCCAGCTTTGTATTTTTTTACCCTTGCTAAGAATGAAAAATATTTATCCTTTATGTTTAAGCCAACAGAATAATCTCTACTATTTCTATCTGTCTTATTAATAATTTTAGAACTATCTTTATAGTAAGCATCTATTGCAATTTTTATATCTTCAATATTTGTAGAGAATAGCATGCCTCCTCTATATCTATCATTTGTGCCAGCTGAGGCAAAAATAGTATTTTGATTTTGATCACTTGTACTTTTTGTAATAATGTTTACAACACCACTTATAGCACCACTTCCATAAAGGACTGAACCAGCACCACGAATAACTTCAATTCTTCTTATAAGTTCTATTGGGAAATCTAAAAAATAATAAATAGAACCACGATAACTATTGTTAATAGTAACTCCATCTATCATAAGTTTTACTTCACCTTTTTGTGATACACCACGAAAAACAACAACAGGGACTCCACTATTTTCACGCTTCAATTGAACACCAGGGACTTGAGCCAATGCCTCAAAGACATTATTTATACCAAGCTTTTTAAGCTTATCACTCTCTAAAACAGTTACAAAAGATGGTGAATCATCAATATTAAGCTTCGTTTTTGTTGCTATTTCACTAACTTCTTCTAAGCCTTCTAGAAAATCATTTTCAATATCAAATTCACTTTTAGAAAAAAGAGATGTAAAGAGTAAAATAAGTAAAAAAGATTTCATATAAATTTTCCTTAATAGACTTCTTGTAAAAGAATCTAATTATATTTTTAAATTGTATCTAAATTATACCATTGATTTCAATAAATCTATTAAATCTTAATATTTAACCAATTTTTCATTTTATAAATACGCCAGTAAATTATCCCTTTTATAAGTGTTTCTATATTCATAATTGCAAAAATCACAATGATTCCATAACCCATTTTATAAGCTATGAAAGATGGGATTACACGAAAAAACCAAAGTGATAAAACATTTACTTTTAGGGTTGTTTTTGTAGCCCCTGCTCCACGCAAAGATGCAGAATATACAAACATTATTGCTAGTGGAATTTGAGCTAAACCTACAAGTATAAGATAATAAGAGGCTACTTTTATAGTCGCCTTGTCATGAGTAAAAAAGCCTATGAGGACTTCAGGAAACAAAATCATTAGCATTCCTACACTACCCATAAATATATATGCAATACGACCACTTATAATACCCATAGCATAAGCTTTTTCTTTATTATTCGCCCCTAAATTTTGACCAATTAAAGCCATTGCAGCGATAGCAAAACCAAAACCTGGCATAAAGGCAATACCTTCAATTCTAAGTCCAACTTGATAACCAGCTAATTCTGCTGTCCCATAAGCAGTAATAATACTTACAAAAACCAAGAAACTAATACTCGATATACCTCTATCTAAAGCAGCTGAGTAACCAACTAACCATACTCTTTTTAAATCTTTTATTCTTATGATGGGAAGTAAATTTAGTTTTGAATGCGGTTTTTTTATGAGTAAAAAGTACCATAAAACATTAAAAGAGTATGCGATAACAGTAGCGTAAGCTGCTCCAGCAATTCCCATAGCCTCAAAACCTGCATGACCAAAAATAAAAATATAATTTAAAAAAGCATTAACTCCAGCCGAAAAAAGCTTTATATAAAGAGAGCTTTTCGTATCCCCTGCGGCTGAGAGAGCATTGTAAAGTAAATTATCTATAAATATAACTACAATTCCAAGTGAGAGTATTTTAAAATAGATACTACCCTGCTCTACAACTTCAGCAGATGCCCCCATCCAAGCATAAATATACTCACTTCCTAAGTAACCAGCTATACTTACAAAAAAAGCAAGTACTATTGCAAAAATTCCAAGTGTATATAAAAGTGCTGATGCTCGTCGCTTTCTTCCTTGACCAATAAAACGAGATATAAGAGCATTTCCTCCAACTACATAAAGCGTCATGAGAACATTTATAATCATCATAAACTGCATACTCATACCAACTGCTGCTAATGCAGAAACTGAAACTGTACCAACCATCAGCATATCTATAAGTATTTGAAGAATATCTACCAAGTGCTTTAATGCAGCGGGAATAGCAAGAGAAAAAACTTTTTTTGTATCGTTAGAAATCAGGTGTCGAATAATTGTGACACCTCACTCATGCACTCAATAAGTTCATCTTTTGTTTCAAATACTAATACTTTTTTTTCTTTTACCTCAGCACTTGGCTCTGAAAAACTAAACACAAGGACAAAAGAAGTAACATTAACTTTGTCCTTATTCATATCACACCACTCTAAACTCATCTCTGCAATATCACCATCTACATTAACTATACCAGCAGGGTAAAGCATCTTAACTTTAGATAATTCTATATCACCATCTTTTGAATTATATATCATTATTTTCCTCTTTATTTAAACTTTTATTCATCTTTCCACTACGCATTTTTAAAAATGCTAAAAGACCAAAACTTACACCAATTACAATACTTACAACACCCCAAAAATCATCACGTTCATAAGCCATAACTATCCAACAAATATCTGCAAATAAGTAAACAATAACTGCTTCATAAATTTTTCCACGAAAGGTTAAAAAAGCACCAATATTTAAAAGTACTCCACCAAGTATTGCAAAACTCATGAGATATCTCCTAGCTTTTTAGTTTTTATTATCCAAGTAAAGTAAAGTCCACCAATTATAAAACCAATAGATATAAAAATGGCAATTTGTTCTAATTCAAAATCATGTGTTGCTAAGAACCCTATCATGAAAGATGTCAAGGCTGCTGTACCTAAAAAAAGCATATCATTATATGCTACTATTCTACCATAGTATTTTGAATCTATATTTTTTTGAAGTAGCGTGTATGTGTATGACCAAAGAGTTGTTGTAAAAAATCCAACAACAACACTAGCTAATAATGACAAATAAAAATTATCCATCATATAACTCCAAAATAATACAGCTAAAGCTTGTGCATAAAATATATATGCCATATACTTATTTTTTGTCCATTTTGTTAAAAATATTGGCCCTATCACTAAACCAAATGCACGAGATGCGTGAAGAAGCCCCAGACCAAGAGATGTAGCTATCACACCAGCATAATACTTATCTACCATTAAAGCTACAAGTGCATCAAAAGCTGTTAAACCCATAAAAGCGTGAAGAAGCATTAAATGAAGAGCTATTGGATTTCTTTTTACATATCTAAATGTATCAGCCATCATCTGTAGTAAATTTTCACTACTTTTTTTAATCTCAATATCTAAAGATAATTTTAAAAGAAGAATAAAACCAATGATAAACATAGATGTATCTAAAATAAATGCAAATTTAATTCCAAACCAAAAAACAACAAAACCACTAATTGCCATACCTAATGTATATGAAAATGACCAAATTATCGAATGTAGTTCATTCGCTTTTTGAAGCTTTATGCCAGATAATATTTTTGGTAAAAGTGACATCTCTGTTGTAAAGTAAAAAGATGCAGCTGCCATTTTAATAAAGATAAGTACATAAAGTAAGTTTAAATCATCTACTGTATCTATAAAAATCAAACAAAATGTAGCAACTATTTCAAAACTTATCAAAATTAATAATAATTTTTTTGGATTCATCTTATCTATAATTGAGCCTGATAAGGGAGCCTGAATAACTCCAGCTAAAAAATGTAACATTGCTACAAAAGCAACTGTTTGAGCTGAAACTTCTAAGTTTATTAGCAAAGTATATATTGCAACATTAGAAAACCAAGCACCAAAATATGCAATAAGTTGAATGCTAGATAAGCGTCTTAATATTGATTCTTCTTTTAAAAGTGCTAAATATTCTTTCATAAGTGCAAGATTATCATAAAAATTGAAATTTTTTATCATTAAAATCCAAAGATAAAATATAAAATAATAATAATAAATAAAAAAATTGAAATTTTACGTGGATTTTATTAAAGTATTTTTTTTTATTGCCGATTTGTTGTGTAATAAGAATATTCTTTCTAATATTAAACTCAAGGAGTAAGTCATGGATGGCATAGCAAATGTTGCAAAACAACAACAAACTCAAGTAAGTACACCAGATGTTCAAGGAAGAGCAGCTCAAGTACATCAACAAGCACCAAAAGTTGATGTTGTTAAAGAGATACAAAAAGAAAATACTGAAGCTCCGACAAAGATTGATACTAAAGAACAAGTTAAAGATTTAGTAGATCAACTAAATAAAGCACTATCTCCATTAAATACAAATATTAAATTTGGTGTAGATGCTGAAGATGTTTTTTATGTATCTGTAATTGATATGAGTACAAGTGAAATGATTAGAAGATTTCCAGCAGAAACTGCATCTTCATTTCTTCCAAAAATGCAAGAAGTTACTGGTATATTATTTGACACAAAAGGGTAAAATTTTTTACCCTTTTTTTACCTAACACAACTCTACTTTACAAAATCTATATAAATTTATCAATCATTTTTAATCTAACCATCTTTTAATCTCTTTTGTTATACAATCGCGATATTTATTTTATAATATAAGGTTTTTTATATGAAAAAAGAAGTTAAAAAAGTAGTCTTAGCTTACTCTGGCGGACTTGATACTAGCGTTATTTTAAAATGGCTGCAAGAAGAATATAAAGCCGAAGTTATCACCTTTACAGCTGATTTAGGTCAAGGTGAAGAAGTTGAACCAGCTCGTCAAAAAGCACTAGACAACGGAATCAAACCTGAAAATATTTTTATTTTAGATGTTCAAGAAGAATTTGTAAAAGATTATGTTTTCCCTATGTTTAGAGCAAATGCTATTTATGAAGGTGAGTACTTACTTGGGACTTCTATTGCCAGACCACTTATTGCAAAAAAACAGATTGAAATTGCACGAAAAATGGGTGCTGATGCAGTAAGTCATGGTGCTACTGGAAAAGGAAATGACCAAGTTAGATTTGAACTTGGCTATCTTGGACTAAACCCAGACATTACAGTTATTGCTCCTTGGCGTGAGTGGGATTTAAACTCAAGAGAAAAACTTCTTTCTTATGCAAGAGAGCATGGTATTGACATTGATGCAAAACATCTTGATGCTGATGGTAATCCAACAGTTAGCCCTTACTCAATGGACGCCAACTTACTTCATATCTCTTATGAGGGACTTCATTTAGAAAACCCTATGAATGAACCAGAAGATAGTATGTGGTTATGGTCAAACTCTCCAGAGAATGCGCCAGATGAAAAAGAATATATCACTATTGGTTATAAAAATGGTGACCCAGTTACGCTAAATGGCAAAGAACTATCACCTGCGACAATGCTTCGTACTTTAAATGAATACGGAAATAAACATGGTATTGGACGAATTGACATTGTTGAAAATCGTTTTGTTGGTATGAAAGCTCGTGGCTGTTACGAAACTCCAGGTGGAACAATTATGCTAAAAGCTCATCGTGCAATTGAGTCTATTTGTTTAGATCGTGAAGAAGCTCATTTAAAAGATGGCATGATTGCAAAATATGCCGAACTAATTTACAATGGTTTTTGGTTCTCTCCTGAGCGTGAAATGATGCAAGCTGCGATTGATACTACTCAAAAATTTGTTCAAGGTAGTGTAAAACTTAAACTTTACAAAGGTAATGTAGAAGTTGTTGGTCGTGAATCTGATATGTCACTTTACTCAGAAGAACACTCAACATTTGAAGAAGATGAAGTTTACAATCAAAAAGATGCCGAAGGTTTTATTAGACTTAATGCACTAAGACGAATAATTGCTGGTAAAAAAAGAGGTGCAAAATAATGATAAAAATAGACATCAACTCACCTGAATTTCAAACAGAGATGGAAAAAACTATCAAATTTACAGATAAAGTAAATGCTCAGTTTGGATGGGTTTACAATCCTCAAGAAGAAGTTAATGAGGGTGTACAAATGGGTCTTGCTAGAAACAAGATGATGTACAAAAAACGTTTTTGCCCTTGTTTCATGGTAGATACTACTGGAGAAAAGCCAAAATCTGTAGATGATAGAGTTTGTCCTTGTAAACCTGCAATAGAGCAAGAAATTCCAGAGAATGGAGTTTGCCATTGTGGGATTTTTTGTACACCTGAATTTGCAGATAAAAAACGTGTAGAACTTGGAATGGAAGAAGCTGTACATACTCATTCTCGTGGTTTAACACAAGCAGAAGTAGAGTTATTACTAAACCAAGATGAGCTTGATCCAGATGAGCTTATTTCCCTACTCGAAGCTAGAGAAATTGGTATGATAAACTTTAAACTTGTTGATGTTCGTGAACACATGGAATGGCAAATGGGTCATATTAAAGGTGCTGATGTACTTGTTCCTACTAGTTCATTTTATCCATCTCTAGAAGAAGCAAAACTTACTAAAGAAGAAAATATCATACTTTACTGTCATGTAGGAAGTCGTTCTGCTCATGTAGCAAGAATCATGCGTGATATGGGTTATACAAAAATTGGAAACTTTACTCATGGTATTGTTTCTTATGGTGGCGAAATACAGCGTTAAAATTAAACTGGTTTAATAAAAAAATAAAGGAATATTTATGAAAGTACTATTAATAAAAGATGTAAAAAGCTTAGGAAAAGTTGGTGAAGTCAAAGAAGTGAAAGATGGTTATGGCAAAAACTTTTTAATCGGAAAAGGCTTTGCTAAACATGCAACACCTGAAATTTTAGCTCAACATAAAGCAGATGAGGCACAAGCAGCAGCTGATTTAAAAACAGAGATAGCTTCACTCAAAGAAATAGCTACAAAACTAGATAAAGCAGAAATTATCATTACTAAAAAACTTGGTCAAAATGGTCATCTTTTTGGTGCAATAACTAAAGATGAAATTGCTCATGCATTACTTGAACAACATAAAATAGAGATAGATAAAAAACATATTACAGATAAAGTAGCTATTAAAACTGTTGGCGAACATGATTTAGACTTAAAACTAGGTCATGGAATCCACGCTACTCTTCATGTAGATGTTCAAGGGGAATAACTAATAATGTTTGATGCAACAACAATACTTGCCTATAAAGGTGAAAATAAAGCTGTAATTGGTGGTGATGGTCAAGTTACATTTGGAGATTCAGTTCTAAAAGGTAACGCAACTAAAATCCGTACACTTCATCATGGCAAAATTCTAGCTGGTTTTGCTGGGAGTACCGCTGATGCATTTAACCTTTTTGATATGTTTGAAGAATTTTTGGAAAATAAAAAAGGTGATATTCTAAAATCAGTAGTAGAGTTTTCTAAAGCTTGGCGTAAAGACAAAGTTCTTCGTCGCTTAGAAGCTATGATGATTGTACTAAATCAAGAGCATATTTTTATTTTAACAGGAAATGGTGATGTAGTCGAGCCTGAAGATGGAGAAATTGCATCTATTGGGAGTGGTGGAAACTTTGCTATTTCAGCTGCAAGAGCATTAAAAAAACATACTACTCTTGATGAAGAAGAACTTGTAAAAGAATCTTTACATGTAGCTGCTGATTTATGTATTTATACAAATCATAATATTAAAACTTTAATTTTAGAGGATAAATAATGCAATATTTTTTCTCGCCTTTAGGCGTAGCTTTAGTGATAGGAATTTATCAAGGAATTCACTTCATGGATAAAGGAGACAAATAAATATGAACTTAACTCCAAAAGAGATTGTTGAATATCTTGACAAATATGTAATAGCTCAAAAAGATGCTAAAAAAACTATAGCTCTTGCACTTCGTACTAGATATAGAAGAATGCAACTTGATGATGAGATGCAAAATGAGATTATGCCTAAAAATATTCTCATGATAGGCTCAACGGGTGTTGGTAAAACAGAAATTTCTCGTCGCTTAGCAAAGATGATGAGTGTTCCTTTTATAAAAGTAGAAGCCTCAAAATATACAGAAGTTGGTTTTGTAGGTCGTGATGTTGAGAGTATGATACGAGATTTAGTAGTAAACTCAATTAGTATTGTTCGTGCGGAGAAAGAGGAAGAAAATAAAGAAAAAATACAAAACTATGTTTTAAATAGAATTGTTGAAAAACTTCTTCCACCACTCCCAGAAGGTGCTAGTGAATCTAAAAAAGATGATTATCAAAGACTTTTAAAATCTATGGAAGTTAGAGTAGAATCTGGTGAAATGGATGATAAAATCATTGAAATAGAGATAGACTCAAACATACAAGTAGAATTTGCAGATAGTAACCTTCCTCCGGAGATGATAAAAGTACAAGAGAGTTTTTCAAAAGTATTTTCTCAAATGAATAAAGATGATCAAAAAAAAGAAGTAAGTGTTAAAGATGCAAAAATCATGCTTCAAGCAGAAGCAAGTTCAAAACTTATTGATTCTAATTCTATCAATACCCAAGCACTTAAACGTGCTGAAGATGGTGGAATAATATTTTTAGATGAGATTGACAAAATAGCATTGAGTGAAAAGTCAGCTGGACGAAATGACCCATCCAAAGAGGGAGTTCAAAGAGATTTACTTCCTATTGTTGAGGGAAGTAGTGTAACAACAAAGTATGGTGTTATAAACACTGATCATATACTTTTTATTGCTGCTGGTGCATTTCATGTTAGTAAACCAAGTGACTTAATCCCTGAACTTCAAGGTAGATTTCCACTTCGCGTTGAACTAGAATCACTAACAGAAGAAACTTTATACAAAATACTCACACAAACAAAAAATTCACTTTTAAAACAGTATGAGGCACTCTTATCTGTAGAAGGAATGAACTTAATTTTTGAAGATGAAGCGATTCGTGCGATTGCAAAGCTTTCTCATCGTGCAAATGAACTTACAGAAGATATTGGTGCAAGAAGACTACATACAGTTTTAGAAAAAGTATTAGAAGAGGTTAGTTTTAGTGCTGATGAGCATAAAGGTGAAGATTTTAAAATTACTGCTGAATTAGTAAATGACAAACTACAAACTGTCGTAGAAGATGACGACTTATCTAGATATATCTTATAGGAAATAATATGACAAAAGCTGGTTTCGTATCTTTAATTGGTCGTCCAAATGCTGGAAAAAGCACTCTCATGAACTCACTTTTAGGTGAAAAAATTGCAATGGTATCTCAAAAAGCTAATGCTACAAGAAGAAGAAGTAATGCTATTGTGATGCATGAAGACACACAAATCATTTTTGTAGATACTCCAGGCTTACATGAGAGAGAAAAAATACTAAATCAGTTCATGCTAGATGAAGCTCTAAAAGCCATGGGTGACTGTGATCTAATAGTTTATTTAGCACCTATTACAGATTCTACAGAGCATTATGAAAAGTTTTTAAAATTAAATGACAATAAAGTAAAACACATTATAGTTCTAAGTAAAATTGATCAAGTAAATCAAGATAAATTATTTAGAAAAATAGCATCTTATAATCAATATGCCAACAAATTTGAAGCACTAATTCCGATGGCAATTCCTAAAAAAATGGGTCATGATGAGTTACTTAAAGTAATTAGTCAAAATCTACCAGAATCTCCTTTTCTTTTTGATCCAGAAGATTTAACATCTGAACTAGTTCGTGATATTTATGCTGGTTTTATCCGTGAGGGAATTTTTGAAAATATATCTGATGAAGTCCCTTATGAAGCTGATGTTCTTATTGATAGTATCGAAGAAGATGGTAAATTAGATAAAATTTTTGCGACAATTATAATTGAAAAAGAATCTCAAAAAGGTATTATTATTGGTAAAGGTGGTGAATCTATCAAACGAATAGGGAAATATTCTCGGGAAAAGATAGAAATGCTTAGTGGTAAAAAAGCATATTTAGAGCTTCAAGTTACAGTAAAAAAAGGCTGGACAAAAGACAAAGCATTTTTACAAGAGATAGGCTATAGCTCATGAAGTTGATAATTTTAGTTTTAATCTTTTTAAATACTTTTGTATTTGCAAATGATATTTTAACAAGCTATAGAATAAATGGTATAGATAAAATAGAAAAAGAGATGGATTTAGAGCTTTGCAAAAAAGAATACTGGAGCGATTATCTAAAAAATAAAGACACTACTTTTGGTTATTTAGAATCTTATGAAAATATTTTAACTTGCAATAAAGAAGAATCAAGTCTTAACTTATACTCTAATAATAAAGATAAAAAAATAAAATTTATAAAAGAATATAGTGCCTTTACTGGAAAAATAAAAGGTGATAAAAAAAAAGAGGGCGATTTAAAAACTCCAATAGGAATATATACAATAGTTCAAAAACTATCTAAAGAAACTAATTTAAATGAATTTTATGGTCCACTTGCTTTTGTAACATCTTATCCAAATCTTTATGATATATATAGAGGAAAAGATGGTCATGGAATATGGATTCATGGACTTCCAACAAAACAAGAAAGAGATAGTTTTACAAGAGGCTGTATTGCTATAAACAATCCAAATATTGAATGTTTAAATAAAAATATAGATATTTCTAAAACTCTCTTAATTATAAATAGCTCTGCAGTAAAAAAAAATATATCTAAAGATACTTTAGCATCTATACTCTCACAATTATATACTTGGAGATATTCTTGGTTATACAATGATATAAATAACTATTTATCTTTTTACTCATCTGATTTTCAAAGAAATGATGGTGTAAAGTTTGATTCATTTAAAACTTATAAAACAAGAGTTTTTAAAAAAGTAGAAAAAAAAAGTATTGTATTTAAAAGTATAAATATCATACCATACCCACAAAGTGACAATATATTTCAGATTACTTTTAAAGAGTTTTACAGATCAGACACATTTAAATTTATAGGTGATAAAATACTTATTGTGCAAATCGGTACAAATAATCATATAAAAATTCTAACAGAAAAATAAAGTAATTATAATGAATTCTAACTTTTTAAAAATTTTATTATTACTTTTATTTACTAATGTTTATTCCAACATTCAACTAATCAAAAAAGAAAATAATGATTCAAATACAACATTATTAGTTATTGGTGGTATTCATGGAGATGAACCAGGTGGGTACTTTGCTGCATCTGTTTTAGCTACTCATTATAAAATAACTTCAAAAAACTTATGGATAGTGCCAAATCTCAATCAAAAGAGTATTCAAAAAAATAGACGAGGCATACATGGTGATATGAACAGAAAATTCGCCAGTATTAAGAAAAATGATAAAGATACACAAATAATAAAAGAGATTAAAAGTATTATATTAGAAAAAAAAGTTTCTTTAGTTTTAAATCTTCATGATGGACATGGTTTTTACAGAAAACAAAATAAAGGTGCAATTTTTAATCCAAATGCTTGGGGACAAACCTGTGTTATAGACCAATGTAACTTAAATCAGAATCAACCATTTGGTAATTTAAATGATATTGCCTTAAATGTTAAAGAAAGAATGAACAAAAAACTTTTAAAAAAACATCATAGCTTTAATGTTAGAAATACAAATACAAAATTTGATGATGAAACTATGCAACTCTCATTAACTTACTTTGCTGTAACAAATAACAAGCCTGCTTTTGCAATAGAAAGTAGTAAAAATCTCTCATCATTATCAGAAAAGGTATTTTATCAACTTCTTGCAATTGAAGAATTTATGAATATTATGGATATTAGTTACACAAAGGACTTTACGTTAAATGAAAAAAATATTAGTAAAATAATAAAGAATTATGGTGATTTAAGTATAAATGACAATTTTTCACTAGATTTAACTAATATCAAAAAAAATTTAAGCTATATTCCGATAAAATCAAAGAATAATGTATTTAGATTTTCAAATCCATTAGGAAGTGTTATTAAAACAGGTAAATATTTTACTGTACTAATAGGTAATAAAAAAATTGCCACCTTAAAAGCACAATACTTTCAAATAGGGAAAAATTGTACTAATAAGTTTGATATTATTATTGACGGAAATAAAGATTCTTTAAATAGTAGTTCAGATATTATTGTAAATGACGATTTTACTATTACTAAAAAAAATGGATATCGCGTAAATATAATAGGTTATTCATCAAAAAAATATAAAAATGAAAGTAATATAAAAATTAAACTTAAAAATTTGAACAAAAGATTTTCTATTGATAGAGATTCTAAAGTTTATAGAGTTGAGTTTTATAAAAATAATGAATTTTGCTTTATGTCTAAAATTCATTTTAAATAGGATTATTAAAAAATGAGTAAAAAAGAACAACACTCCTTTTCTAGTGTAGTATCAGTTAATCCATATAAAAATACGTATGTTAGTGCCATATCTAGTTTTTTAAATGAAACACCATTACCAAAATATGCTAAAGATCAATATACTATTTCGTATCTAAATACGAAATCATTTATAAACAGCACACTCTCTATAAGCAAAAACATACCCGATGAAGATATATATGATGCCTTATTTAATAAAGTATATGAAGAGCTAGGACTTGACCAAGCAGTAACATATCAAATACAATATATAGAAATATTTAAAAATTTAGATGATAGCAATAGAAATTTTCAAGTATTTATTGTAGACCCTATTGTTCATAATGTATTTAAAAAGCCTCTTGAAAAAATAAAATATATTGATTATATTATTCCAGCACCACTACTTTTAAAACCTCTTTATTCAAAAAATCTAATTCAAAGTGATGGAGTTGATTGTTTCATATACTTTCAAGAGCATGATGCATTTATTACTATATATGATGAGCAAGAATTTTTATATACAAAAAATATCAATTTCTCATTTAAACAAATGTATGAAAGATTTTGTGAAATATATGGTGATAGAATTGAGTACGATGAGTTTATAGATTTTTATTCAAATGCAAATTTAAAAACAACTACCAGCAACTATAAAATATCTTTTATAAAGCTATATAAAGAAATTTTTGCAAATATTAATGATGTTTTGACTTATGTCAAAAGAGCATTAAATATTGCTAAAATAGAACATCTTTATATAGATTCACAGATGAGTACACTTACGACACTTGATGAGATAGCAGAAGTAGAATTAAATATAAAAAGTTCTACTTTTAATTTTGATTACGGATTTGAAAGTGATAATAAACATATAGATCATTTTCATATGCTCATGCATTTATATACGACTATTTTCAAAGAGGAAAAATATGATTGTAATTTTACAAACTATCAACGCCCTCCAAAATTTATAAAAAGACATAGCGGTAAAGTAATACTACTCGCAGCAGCATCATTAGTACTTGCCTTTATATATCCAGTGTCTTACTGGACTCTTACTTATGCTCAAAATATACAAAAAAATAATCTAGAAAGCAAATATCAAAAAATCCACAATACTAAAATAACAAGAGAAGCTACAATAAATAACAAAGAAGCAGATAAAGAAAAATTTGTAGCATTACTAAAACATGAGCAAGAAGAATATACAGAGAAAAAAAATACTCTTATTAAAATACATGATGTAAAAGTAAATTATCCAATGAAAGCAAATATTTTATTTAAATTAACAAAAGATTTAAATAAATTCAAAGTAAAACTTGAAAGATTATCTTATGATGAAAATATCAAAGATGATGTTGGTAAACATATCAAACTTGGTTTAGCATCTTCTAAAGATAAAAAGATTACAGACCTCATAAAGTATTTAACTAGAACTTATGAAGGTAAATTACATTTCACTTTAAATGAAATATCATATGAAGAAAAAACTAAGTTATACTTTAGTGAATTAAAGGTAACTTTACTATGAATTTAAAACTAATAATTGAAGATAACTTACATAAAATAGATCAATTTTTTAAAGAAAAGTCTCAAAAAGACACTTACTATGTTTATATTATGATAGTAGCAATAATTGGAGCAATAGCGTATCCATTTTATGACTTATCCATAGATGAATTTAAAGCTTCAAAAACAAAAGTAAATAATCTCAAAATAAAAATTGATATGGATAATGCTTATTTAGACATGAATCCAGAATCTAAAATAGCTAAAATTGATCAAGAAATAAAAAGATTAGATGCACAAGTTTTAGCTTTAAATGATAATAATAATTATATAAAAAAGAAAATAGAGACCATATCTTCACTTGTTTATGATGAAGTAGCTTGGGGTGAATATATAAACTCCATCTCTATAAATGCTAAAAAATATAATATTAAAATTATCAACTATACCAATGAGTATTCAACAAATAATAAATCTTTTGGTCATATATTAGATATAGATTTAGAAGTTAGAGGTAGATACATGAATACTCTTAAATTTATAAATTCCTTAGAAAAAAGTGATCTTGTTGTTGATATACATACGATTAGTATTAAAGCGCAAAATGCTTTAAATACTAAACTTGCTATTTCTGTATGGGGGATTACTTACTAATGAAAACAATAATTAGCGTTTCAATTTTATTATCTACAATCTTATGTGCTAATGAACTAGCATGGGTAGATGAGCAAATTCAAGCAATAAAACCAGCTAGAAAATCTCTTCATATAACTAAATTATCAGATCCATTTGTTTTTTTAGAGAAAAATGGATTTGTTAAAAAAGAGATTAAACAAGATTTAGATTCCAAAAAAAGCACTCTTTATTCATCTAAAAAAACTACTATTAATGGTATAAAAATTAATAATAAAAAAACATTCTACAGAAGTTTCACTCTTGATACTATCATTAACTCATCTGCTATGATTAATGGAACTTGGTATAAAAAGGGTGCAAATGTTTATGGATATAGACTTGTTTCTGTTGAAAAGACTTCTGTAGTACTAAAAAAAGATAATAAAAGAGTAACTTTATCAACAAACACAAAACAAAAAACTGTAAAATTTAAGAATAAGTAGGATTAAATATGAAACTTATAAAAACAACACTGGCAACAACACTTCTTTCGCTTTTACTATCAAGTAATGTTATGGCTGAGTGTTCTTATGAACTATTTAGTATTAGTTCTACTAAAAATACAAAAATTATTGATTTTGTAGAACAACTTAGTGATGAATGTGGTTTTAGTATTATTGTTACGGACCCAAATGCTGAAAAATTTTTAAATACTAGATTAAATAAAACAAATTTAAATAATTTAACTATAGATGAAGTTTTTAATATTATTTTAAAAGAAAATAATCTTTCTTACACATTAGAAAATAATATTTTAAAAATTTCTTACTTAACAACAAAAATGTTTAGTATTGACTATATATTATCACAAAGAAAAAGTAAAGCTAAAACAAATATAACTCTTTCTTCTGAAGGTGCTACTGGTAACTCTGGTGGAAATGGTGGTGGTTCTTCTGGTGGTGGAGAAGGTGGAGATATAGGTGGTCTTGGTGGCGGTGGTGCTGGTAAATCTGGGATGACTGTTGAAACTGAAGATGAAGTTAATTTTTGGAAAAAGTTAGATTTAGAATTTCAAAGTATTTTAAATAGACCAGAAGACATATATAAAGCACAAGCACCAATCATAAATAGAAATGCTGGTATTGTAACTGTAAGTGCTACGTTAAAACAAATCACAAGATTAGAAAAATATCTTAAGAAACTTCAAGATAAAGTTCAACTTCAAGTTTTAATAGATGTTCAAATATTGTCTGTAATTATGAACAAAGAAAAAACAACAGGTGTAGATTGGAAACAACTATATACACTTCAAGATGTAAATATAGAGTTTTCTACAGGTAAGATTGATGGTGCGCCAACAAATAGTTATGTTACGCTTACAAGCAATAGTACACTAAATCTTAATCAAGTAATTAAATTTTTAAAAACTCAAGGTGATGTAAGTTCAATATCAAATCCTAAAGTGTTAACCTTAAACAATCAACCAGCTCTTATAACTGCTGGTACTGAGTACTTTTATAAAATAACAAGTACACAAACATTAGCTGGTGGAAATACAGGTACACAGTCACAAAATGAAGATATACAATCAGTATTTGCTGGTGTACTACTAGATATTACTCCAGAAATTGCAGATGACAATACAATAACACTAAAAATAAATCCGTCACTTTCAGAAACTGCAAGTGAAATAGCAAATACTGCATCAGAAGACAGAACTATGCCACCAGATTTACTTCGCCGTCAGTTATCATCTGTAGTAACTGTAAAAGATGGAAATAGAATCATTCTTGGTGGTTTAATAAATACTAGAAATTCTATAAATATTAATAAATTTCCTATTTTAGGTGATATTCCAATTATAAATAATCTATTTAAGTATGAATCTAAATCAAAAACTGTTCAAGAACTAATCATTGTAATTGAGCCACATATTATAAAAAAAGAGAATGATACTTTATCATTAAAAGATTTAGGATATGAAGAATATACTGATGAAAAAATATCTAAAAAACACTCTACATCAAGTATTGTAGAGAATACTTTAGATGGTGATGATGAGATAAAATAAGATGAATGAACCTAGTATTTATCAAGATTCAAGAGATGTTTTCTTAGATACGGTAAATGCTAATGATTATATTGAACTCGATAGAATTTCTGATATCTATAACTCTTTACTTTCTTCTATAAAAAAACCTTTTAAAATGATTTTACTTTATGGTAAACCAGGGACTGGAAAAAGTATGTTTTTAACAAAACTACATCAGTCTTTATCTAAATCTCAAAAAACTTATCTTTATAAAACACCTATTCTTGATGAAAGTGAATTTTTTAAAAGTATTGCTCAAGATTTATATGAGATGTCTTATAGTGGTGAGCTGAATTTCACTCAATTTATTAAAGTTGTTGAAAGTAAAGATGAAGATAAAGATTCAACACCAATTATTTTACTTGATGAAGCTCAATTATATTCAACTTCGTTAATGGAAAAAATAAGACTCCTTTCAGATACAAGACAAGTAAAATTTGTAATTGCACTTCATAAAACGGATAAAGAAGATTTAATAGCAAAAGAGCATTTTCAAACAAGAATATGGGAAAGTATTCAACTTGATAATTCTAGTACTTTAGAGCTAAAAATATATATTCAAAAGAAATTATTAAAAGCAAATTGTTTTGATAGTGCTAGTATGTTTACTCAAAAATCTGTAAATTTAATTCATAAACTTACAAATGGAAACTATAGAGATTCAAATAAATTACTTTATACAATTTTTGATATATATGATTATTATGCTAAAAACAACCCAAGTAAGATAAATAACTCATCTATATCAAATAAAATTATAGAGATGGCTGCAATTCATATAGGATTAATAAATGATTAATATAAATGAACTTGAATCAAGACATAGAAAATATAAATTAAAATCATTTATACCATTTAGTATTGCCCTCTTCTTAAGTATTATCGCAATAACTTTTGCATTATCATATAATTTTGATAAAAATACAAAAATACAAAAAGATGAAAAGATAAGTAAAGAACCATTAAAAAAAGAAATTAAGAAAATAAAGATTAAAGAAAAAAAAGTTAAAAAAATAAAGTTAAAAAATGAAAATAAAAATAAAATTACTTTAACTCCATCACTAAACTTCATGAAGAGCATTCAATCAACAACATTACCATATTATGATAATGTTGATGGAAACTATTTTGAAACTAAAACTAAACAAAATACTGCTGTAAAAACAAATACTAAAATAGAAAGAAAAACTATTAAAAATAATAGCATTCAAAAAAAAGTTATTAAAAAAGAAGTAGTTGTAAAAAAAGAAACTAGCAAAAAAATAAGTATCAAGAGAAATAATGATGAAAATGATATTAAGCATGTAATCAAAAGATTTAAAACAAATAATAACCCAGCACTAAGTTTATTTGTTGCAAAAAAATACTATAAACTTGGTAACTATACAAAAGCTTATAATTATGCTTTAATTACAAATCAGATAAATAATGATATTGAAGCATCATGGATAGTTTTTGCAAAATCTCTTATGAAATTAAATAAAAAAGATAAAGCTATTAAAACACTTAAAAAATACATAGATAATTCTCACTCATCAAGAGCAAAAATATTACTTGATAAAATTCAATCAGGGAAATTTCAATGAAAATATTTTTAATTATCTTAGTGTCAATATCTCTTTATGCTAACGTTAAACAAAAAATGTTTAATCTTTATCAAAATAATAAATATAAAGATGTTTGTAATATTGGTTTTAGTAATTTTAAAGATTATAGAGATGATGAAGAGTATATATCTTTATATGCTTTTGCTTGTTTAAATGCTGATTTTATTGACAGACTTTCAATCCCAACAGCTATGCTTAAATTTTCAAAAGAATCTCGTTCAAATTCTGCATATTTTTCTGTAATTTTAATGCAAAAAAAGTTACTTTATCATGCACTTATAGATAATTATGATATTTCAGGCTTAAAACTACCAACAACAGACTATATATTATCAAAAATTTTTGATTTATATTCTAAACTTCATGTAAAAAAACAGCGGGCATTTTATCTTTTTGAAGATAAAAAAGATCCTAAACTAAGTTATAAACTATACCTCATAAAAGATGAAAAATTAAGTAAAGTTGTTATCGAAGAGTATTATGATTCAGTTAGTATAAAACAGCATATATACTGGTAAAGGTAAGAAAATAATGGATAGAATAACATCAGATTTACTTGAAAGTGGATTCATAATGAAAGGACAAGTTGATAGACTTGTTGCTAAAGGTATTGATTCTGATTTAATCCTAAGAGATATTACTTTATCTGGTTTTATGACTATGGATAGACTAATTAGATTTATTGTAGATAAAGTACAAAATGGAATTTATGATATATCTATAATTGATGGCTATGATTATATACAAGAAAAAGATCTTTTAATCAAACTCTCCCAAACTCAAGGATTATTATTTTTAGATCTTGATTCATTAGATGTTAATTACAAATTAACTGAATCAGTAGCCTTATCCCAATTAAAAAAATATAAAGTTTTTCCTATATCAGAGGATGATTTAAGTATAACTATTGCATTTTGTGACCCTTTAGATATTGAAGCTCAAGAGGGTGTACAAAGACTTTTTATTAGAAAACCTATCAAAATTGCAGTAGCCACAAAAAAACAAATAAATGCTTATTTATTTAAAGTAGAATTAAAAGATAGTGTAAAAGGTCTAGTTAAAAAGATAAGAGATGAGCTAAACTCCATTGGATCTATTGAAGAACAGCAAGAAGCATCATCTATCTTACTCTTAATTGATGTTATTTTAAATGCCTGCATAAAAGGTCGAGCAAGTGATGTACACATTGAACCAACTGAAAAAAACTGTGTAGTTCGTGGACGTATAGATGGTAAATTAGCTGAAATATTTATCTTTGAAAAAGATATTTATCCACCACTAGCTTCAAGACTTAAGCTTTTAGCAAATCTTGATATTGCTGAAAAAAGAAAACCACAAGATGGAAGATTTTCTACTTTAGTAGGAGATAGAGAGTATGATTTTCGTATCTCAACACTACCTATTCTTTATGGTGAGTCAATAGTTATGAGGGTACTTGATAAACAAAAAGCATTAGTTGAATTAGAAAAATCTGGTATGGATAAGCACAGTTACGATAGATTGATGGCAGGACTTGCTTCACCATATGGTATCATACTTGTAACTGGACCAACAGGTTCTGGTAAAACAACTACCCTATACGGTGCATTAAATGAACTTAGAAATGTTGAAGATAAAGTTATTACAGTTGAAGATCCTGTTGAATATAGAATGAACCTTATTCAACAAGTTCAAGTAAATCCTAAAGTTGGTTTATCTTTTGCTGATGCCCTACGCTCAATCTTAAGACAAGATCCAGATAAAATCATGATTGGTGAGATTCGTGATGCAGAAACACTAGAAATTGCTATTAAAGCTGCTCTTACTGGTCACTTGGTAATTTCAACATTACATACAAATGATTCTATCTCTGCAATTACTCGTATGGTTGATATGGGAATACCTCAGTATTTAATTTCAGGAGCATTAGTAGCGATTCAAGCACAAAGACTTATTAGAAAAATATGCTTGCATTGTAAAAAAGAAGTAAAAGTTTCAGCATCAATTTTAGAAGAAGTAAATGAGTATATTCCAGCAAATACTAAATTTTATGCTGGTGCTGGATGTAAAGAGTGTAATGATAGCGGTTATATGGATAGAGAAATGATTTGTGAAGTTTTATCTGTTACAGATAAATTATCTTCTCTTATCGCTCAAGGTTCATCAAATGATATACTTCGTGAACAAGCTATTAAAGATGGATTTATTAGTATTTTTGAAAATGGTTTACAAAAAGCAATAGCTGGTATTACTAGTCTTGATGAAATATTAAAGGTGGCGAAATAATGAAATACTTTATAGCAACAATACTTATAAGAGGTAAAAAAGAAAATTTTGGCATTTACGCTCATGATAGAAAACATGCAAATGAGCTTACTAAGTTAAAATACTCAGGTATCATTATAAAAATTACTGAAGGTGAAGAACCTTTTGAGGCAAAATTCAATAGATTTAAAAATAATCTACTAAAAGATTTTAAAAAGAAAAAAATTAAACCAGATGCACAAATAGCATCTATTAGACAACTTGCAGTTATGACAAATGCTGGTATATCCATATATGATTCATTAGTAAATATCGCAAATGCTACTGATGATGAAACATTAAAAGCAGTTTTTTCAAAACTTGGTGAAGATATAAATGCTGGTAAATCATTATCTAACTCTATGGAGCAGTTTAGATTTGAGCTTGGGAATCTTACTATTGCTATGGTTCAACTTGGTGAAAAAACTGGTAATTTAGATGAAGCACTATACTCTCTTGCTGATATGTTAGAAGAGATTCGTGCCAATTTTGTTAAGTTTAAAAAGGCTATGGCATACCCAAGAAATGTTTCTGTTGCTCTTGCTATAGCTTTTGTAATCTTAATCTCTTATGTTGTACCTCAATTTAAAAAAATCTTTGAATCACTTCATGCAGAACTACCATTACCTACAAAAATTCTTTTATACTTAGAACATATATTTAATAATTATGGTTTATATGTTCTAGCTGGTCTATTTTCTGCGTTTATGATATTTAAATACTTAATTAATAATAATAAAGAATTAAGATTTCGATGGCATCAGCTTTTATTAAAAACTATGCTTATTAAAAATATTATAATGTTCGCAACTTTAAGTAGATTTACCCTTGTTTTTTCTGAGTTGATTCGGGCAGGTATTCCTATTGCAGAAGCACTAGATACATCAATAGCTATGGTTGATAGCTTACCATTAAAAAAGAAGCTACTCTCTGTTAGAGTGTCAGTTGAGCAAGGTTTATCTCTAAATAAAGGTTTAGAAGAAACAGAACTTTTTGAAAATATGATTATTCAGATGGTAGCAGCTGGTGAAGATAGTGGTACATTAGATACTATGATTAGTAAAGTTGCTGAATATTTTAAAATGAAATTTGATGCTATAATTGACGGTTTAAGTGAAGCAATAGAACCTATAATGCTATTTTTTATAGGTGCTATGGTATTACTATTTGCTCTTGGTATTTTCTTACCAATGTGGGATTTAGGTAACGCTGTTAAAAATCACTAAATATTCTATTATTAACTTCTAAAAACTGATACATATCAGTTTTTGAAGCTTTTAATTCATAAACTATATTATTTGAAAATATTTTATCTATTATTTTTATATTGTATTTTTCACATTCGTATTCTATCTGTCTTATATTTGCATATTCAAGTACTATTTTTTTACTAACTTCTTCTTTATACTCATGTAACTGGGCTAAATCAATAACTAAATTTACAGCATCACTATATGCACGAACTAATCCACCAGTACCAAGTTTAGTACCACCAAAATAACGAACAATAATTACAGCACAATTTATAAGATTTTGACCTTGAAGAACCATTAAGCTTGGTTTTCCAGAAGTTCCTTTTGGTTCACCATCATCACTTGAATGCTCAAGTATTTGATTATACTTATTTAGGTATCTATATGCAGTTACAAAATGTCTAGCTTTTGGATGTTTAATTTTTAATTGCTCTAAAGTATCTTCATACTCATTAAATGCTACAAGGTGTGCTATAAATTTTGATTGTTTAATTTCTAAAGTATTTGTATATTTTTCATTTATATATTTCATTTTTGTTTCTACATGAATATCTCATGTAGAATTAACTTAGGCTAAATTTGTAAAAACTTTTTGTACATCATCATCATCTTCAAGCTTTTGCAGTATTTTATCTACATCAGCTTGTTGTTCCTCTGTAATAGTTATGGGAGCATTAGCCATTCGCTCTAAATTAGCTTTAGTAATCTCTACACCCATCTCTTCTAAAGCAGCGTTTAGTGTTCCAAAGCTTGTATAATCAGCAGTTACTAAAACAACACCATCTTCTTCTTCTATCTCTTCTAAACCAGCATCTATTAGTTCAAGTTCTAATTCTTCAATATCCATATCTTCTTTCATATTAAATTCTATTAGAGCTTTTCTATCAAACATAAATTCTAATGAACCTTTATTTAACATCTCCCCACCCTGCTTTGTTAATATATTTTTAACATTTGCAACTGTACGAGTATTGTTATCTGTCATTGTTTCTATGAAAATTTGTACACCATGAGGAGCTTTACCTTCGTAATTAACTTCAAGCATAGATGCTGTATCTTTAGCTGATGCTCTTTTAATAGCAGCTTCAATATTATCTTTAGGCATATTCTCAGATTTAGCATTAATAATTGCTGTACGAAGCTTAGAGTTCATATCAGGATCACTGCTACCCTCTTTTGCTGCCATAGTAATAATTTTACCTAGTTTTGGAAACAACTTAGACATTGCTCCCCATCTTTTTAACTTAGATGCTTTTCTATACTCAAAGGCTCTACCCATAAAATTTTCCTTATTGTTTAACACTTATTTTTAATTCAAAGATGTATAATACCATATAGATTATTTGAAGGCGTTAAATGAGACTAAGTTTTAGGATTAAACACTATTTTTTTGCTGCATTTCGTGAATTATTTGTTCATCACCATGGATCATTAGAGTTTCGTGCTAAAATCTTTGCACTCATTATCGCTGCAAATCATGAAGCAACTGTAGATACCTACATAATAGTAAAACAAATTGCTACAAAGATTTATACAAATGATGAAGAAAGAGCTAATTTACTTATGTTAAATACTAAAGAACTCGTTCAAAAAGTAAAAGATAATAATGGTTTAGATTTTGATACTCTTATTGAGCATATTCAAAAAGAGTTAAAAATAATCCCAAGATATGCTAAAAAGATTGATATAGAATCTCTTAAATTATTAGTAAATACCTCTTATGATGAAGATACTATATCTTTTCAAGAAAATATTTTAGAATTTTTAGAACTACTAAAAATGGAAACGCTAAACAATAAAAAAATCTAAACTATAAACTAAATTTTTCTTTATCAAAAAAACTATCTACACTTATGTTTTTAAATGCTGCATTTAAAGAAACAAACAGTTGAGGAAATTCCACTTCCATCTTTGCCAGCATAACTTTCATCTTAGCTCTAGCATGAGGCATTTTCACATCAAAACGCATAGCAGGACAAGCTTCATCTCCAATTGCTTGTATATTATTGTCTTCTACAAAAGCAAGAAGTTGTCTCTCACGCATCTGAATAAGTGGACGAATCACTACTAAACCATTTTCAGCCGTGTATTTTGGAGCTAAAGAACGCATCTGACCATTATAGATAAAGTTCATAAAGAAACTCTCTGCTGCATCATCCATATGATGACCAAGTGCTACTTTATTGCAACCTTGTTCTTGAGCAATACTGTAAAGATAACCACGTCTCATTCGTGAAAAAAAACTACAAAAAGATGAATTTTTTCTGATTTTTTCTTTTGAGAGTTCATAAACTTTAGTATCATGAACAATATGAGGTATATCATAAGTTTTACAATGCTCACTCAAAGCATCAAAGTTCTCACCCATTCCATATCCAACTGTAACTGCAACAAACTCAAATTTAAAGGGAGCGCGACGCTGTTGCTCTTTCATAGCATGAATCATAGTAAGAGAATCTTTACCACCAGAGAGTCCAACCAAAATTTTATCACCCTCCTCTATAAGAGAAAACTCGGCATTTGTTTTACCAAGCTTAGACATTATCTTTTTTGAGGGAATTATCTTATTCATCTATTAGCTTATCAACCATCTTCATGATAAATTCTGCACTTATAATAGCACTTGATTGCATAAACTCATCAAAAGAAAAACTAGCATCAGTATCTGCTGTATCACTAATGGAGCGTAATATGAAAAAAGGAATATTTAAAGCATCACATACAACAGCAACTGAAGCACCTTCCATCTCTAGTGCATCTGCATTAAAATGTTTTACAATATTATCTTTAACTGCACTATTATGAACAAATTGATCACCAGTAGCAATTACACCCTCTATTACTTTTTTACCAAGCTCTAAAGCAACTGTTTTACTTAAATCAATCATCCCTTTATCTGCTTCAATAAATACACTTCCACCTGGAACAAAACCCATAGGATGACCAAATGCTGTAATATCTAAATCATGTTGTGCTAATTTTGTTGCAACTATTAAATCACCAATTTTAAGCTCAGGATTTATTCCTCCAGCTACTCCAGAAAAAAGAAGTTTATTGCATCCAAAATGCTCAATCATTGTAGTAGCTGTTAAAGTAGAGAAAACTTTACCTATCTTAGAATATGCGACTACTATTTCTACATCATTATACTTAGCTTCATAGTATTCATTATTTGCATATTTTATAGTTTTATATGAATCTAGTTTTTCTAAAATTGGAGCTACTTCTTCAGGCATTGCACCTATTATTGCTATTTTTAGCATTTTTTCCCTTTTTATATTTCAAATGTTTTAATTAATTCTCTATAATGTGGTAATTTATGTAATATTTTCGTATCTTCATTTACTATACATGAGCCACCCCAAAAACCTAAACCATCTTCAAAACCTACACGATTTACAAAAATAAGTTTTGATTTACACTCTTTTGAAACAGTTTTTACAATATCTATCCATTTGTTTTCTATCTCTAAACCATTATCTACAAACCCACGAGCAGGAGATGCAACAAGAGCTACTATTAAGTCAGGATTTTCTTTTATCAAATCTTCATGAACAGATTTATGCCATAAATCTTCACAAACAAGCATAGATATTTTTTTATCTCTACACATAAAGCTCTCAAACATATCACCCGCTTCAAAATACCTAGCTTCTTCAAACATACCATAGTTTGGAAGATGCACTTTATAATGCTTAGACAATAACTCTGCATCACTAAAATATAAAGCAGTATTTCTAAAATTATTTTTATCTCTAATTGCTCCACCAACAACAATATCAATATGTTTACTCAATTCTTTTAGCTCATCAAGCTCATTCAAATCCCAAGCATCTTCATGAAGTTTATCCTGTAACATATAGCCATTTAAAGAAAGTTCAGGAAAAACTATCAAGTCACTCTCATGTAAATTTTGCTTTATAATCTGTACAATTTTATCAAGATTTGAACGATTTAATTTAGGTGCAATTTGAGCTAATGTAACTTTCATTTAAGAGCAAATTTCCTCTTTAACTTTTTGTAAAGATGCCATATCTGAAATATTTAAAGTTTTTAATTCTTTTGCTATTCTTCTATTTAAACCTTTAAGTGTCACTCCATTACCAAACTCTATAGCCATATCCAAATCATTACAAACTGCTAAAATAGATTGTTTATATTTTACAGGTTTTACAAGCTGATCTTTAAGTAATGCTACTGCTTCTTTTTTAGTGCTATAAGCCTCAGTTGTTACATTTGAAATTATTGGTGATTCAAAAGAATCTTCTATCATACTATCCATTAAACTTTTAAGAGGAAGTTGTGCAGATTCTAAAAGCTCACAATGAGACGCAACTGACATATTTAATAGTATTGCTCTTTTTGCTCCAGCATCTTTAAATGTTTGCTCTAGTGAAATTAAATCAGATTTCATTCCAGCTACAACTAACTGTCCATCTTGGTTATAGTTTGCCGGCCATACTTTTTTACCATCAACTAGAGCTTTTTCACAAATACTCTCAACACTTGCATCATCTAAACCAACAAGTGCCATCATTCCAGCATCTATATCAGAACAAGCATCTTGCATAAGCTGACCACGACGATGAACAAGTTCAACTGCATCAACATAGTCAATAGCACCACTTGCACACAATGCTGAAAATTCACCTAAAGAGTGACCTAAAAATAATTCTGCTTTTATATCTGGACAAGCATCTTTAAAAAGTCTATATGCTATCATTTGAACCAATAAAATTGCTGGTTGAGTGTATGCTGTTTGAGCCAACATATCATTTTCTTTAAATAGTAACTCATCAAAGTTCACACCAATTCTTTTTCCAGCTTCTTCAAACATCTCTTTTGCTATTTCACTATTATCATAAAAATCTTTTCCCATTTCAAGAGCCTGAGAACCCTGCCCTGCAAATATCATTGCTATTTTCATTAATTATCCTTTTGTTAAGTATTGCTCATTATCAGCTATTTTTTTTCTTAAAGTATTTCTATTTAATCCAAGCTTATCAGATAACTGCAACTGTGATTTAAATTTTTTCAGCCCTGCTTTAATTATTGGCACTTCATACAAATGTAAAAAGTTTTTATAATCATTATTTGAACCCAATTTATCAACTAAATACACCTCTAAAATATCCATCAACTCATTTTCATTAATATCTTGAAGTAAATAATTCATCATAACTTGTCTTCTTAATGAATATGAATTTCTACTCAAATCAGGTGTAAAATTTTCAAAATTAAATTCATTATTTGTAGAAAATATAGATGAAGCTTCTAATATAAACTTCTCAATTAATGGTTTTATATCTTCAGGTCTTTGAGATAATGGAGGTATATCAAACTTTATACTAAATAGTTTATCTACTACATCATTAAGATATGAGCTTTTTGCAGTTGCGACTACTCGTATGTTTTTATCAATAACAATATCTAAAATTTTATTTATATTTGGAGAATTTTCTAAGTTTATTATTACTATCTCGCTAGTACTTTGTAAGGTTATCAATAGCTCTTCAAAGTTTAGTGCATCAAGAACTGGGGCTTGTGGAAGTATGTATTGTGCTAAACTTTTTTTTCCAACACCTATTTCACCTGTTATAAGAGCATTTACATTAAGTGTTTTTAAAAGTGTTGCGGTTTTTAGTGCTTCAGCAGAAGATGCTGAAGCAGTTATGTAACTAGCATCCACAACCAGTGCCACCGCCAGTACCACAACAATCTTCCTCATCATGCTTATTCTCAGCAGGTACGCCAGTCATAAGTTCTTCTTCTGAAGCTTCTCTGATATTATTAATAGTTACACTAAAAGCCAAATCTTTTCCAGCTAAAGGATGATTGAAGTCAATTATTATATTTTCAGCACCAATATCTTTAACTACTACTTGAACTGTACTACCATCTTCACCTTGACCATATAGACTCATTCCAACTTCTAAATCAATTCCATCAAATTGATCTTTTGGAACTTCTTGTTTTGCTTCAGCATTATATTCACCATATCCATCTACAGCTTTAACTAAAATATTTCCTTTTTCACCAATATTCATGCTTGTGATTCCATTTTCTAAACCTGGAATTATTTGACCTTTTCCAAACATAAATACTAATGGAGCTCCACCAACATTACTATCTACTACTGTTTCACCATCTTTAACTTCATATTCTAATGATACTATTTGATTTGCAACTATTGCCATTTTAGATACCTTTTATAATTTAATTTTTGGATTTTATCATAATAATATTAATTGTAATTAAATCAATTAATATTATTTATTTTATTTTATTTTTTCACTTGCTATTTCAGCAGCTTTACTATCTGGATATTTTGAAATCACAGCATCATAAAAAGTATTAGCATTCTTCTTATCTCCTGTTCTATCCATAGATATTGCCGTATGCAACATTAATACTGGCATATAAGATGCTTTTGAGTAAAGTGATGCACTTTTCTTAAAGTATGCTATTGCATCTGCATAATTTTTTCTATAATAATATATCTCTCCAACCATATAATGACTACGAGCAGGTTTATAGTTTTTCTTTATCAGATGTTTATAAGACTCTAAAGCTTTTGTATATAATTTTTTATTATAATATAACTTAGCTTTTGTTTCTACTTTTCCATTAGACATTGAGTCGAGTTTTGAACGTTTAGGTTTAGAATTTTTCTTTAACTCTTTTGCTACTAAATCTTTAAAATTATTTACATCATTTACTAAGGTATTAAATTCACTTTTTGTTATATATGTAGAATTTATAATATCAACTAACTTAGACATCTCGGATACAACAACATCTAATTTTTCAATTTCTTGAGTGTTATTTTCTATATTTTTTGTATTTGATTCTATAGATTCTGTAAATCTTGTATAAAAATCATCACTATTTTTTAAATCTTCCTTATTTTTAGAAATTATTTTCTTTAGTTCAAGCTTATTTTTACGTGATGATGCACTTATACTTTCAATTATTGTTTGCAAACCATCTATTCTCTCTCGAATAGAATCAACTTCATTTGCTTGATTATTACTTTTTACAACAACTTTACGAAGATTTTTTTTATTTTGTAGAAGAATTTGTTCACTAGAAGTTAAACCATAAGGCTCAGGATTGTTTAAGTTTCCAGCACCAAACGCAGAAGGTTCAGCACTAAAAAGACTATAAGGCAGGAGTATTGCTATTGAGGCAAATAAAAAACTGCTTTTCATAAACTACGGTAAAAGTTTAAAATCTACTCTACGGTTTTTCGCCCAACAATCATCAGTTTTTTCACTACATGACGGGTTACTTTCACCATAACTTACCATAGTAATACGATTAGAGTTTACACCCTCTGCAACTAATGATTTCTTAACAGAATTAGCACGTTTTAATCCAAGTGCGAAGTTATACTCATCACTTCCAAATTCATCACAATTACCTTCAAGCTTTATTGTATAAGCACTTGCGAAAGTAGTTGCTAGGTGAGCGCCTTGCTCTACTGCAGATCTATTATTAATATTTATAGTAAATTTATCAAAATCAAAATATATTGATGTAAATTTAGACTCTATACTAGACATATCACCATTACCAGATAATGCATTACTATTATGGATAGTTTCTTCTTCAACTGCATCAACTACAACAGATGATGTATTACCATTTTGAGATGATGAATAACCTGATTTATTAGAATTTGTTGACGCATCTTTACTAGTATCAACTACTGGTTCTTTATCACTACATCCTGTTAGAACTAAAAGTGCTGTTACAACACTAGAAATTACAATACTTTTCATATATAACTACCTTAGATTTTATTTAGTATGATTGTACCAAAATAATATTAATATTGCTTAATAATTATACTTTTTACCAATCCATTGACTGAACTTTTCCATATTTTAAAGGAAAAAGATAATTTTTATTGTGATTTAATCTTATAATTCCGATAGAACTTTGTTCTTTATAATTTTTTATAAAAATAATTGCATCACCATCTTTTGAAAATCTTGGAAATTCATTTATTCCAACAGAAGTAAGTCTTCTAATAAAATCAGTTTCAGTAGAAATTAGATGTAAATTAAAAGTATTATGAGAAAAAGAATTTGAAGTTTCACGAGCTTTATAAACTATATATGAACCAAAAGTTGAACATGCTGAATTACTTTTTCCATAATAAACCATTTGTTCAACTAGGCTAGAATTTAATTTCTTTGAAAAAATATTTGGGTATCCCAATCTATCTGAAACAAATGCAATCTTATTATCATTTATAAACTGAGCGCCAACATCTATGCCCCCATATCTTGTTATTTTAGATGTTTTCTTTTTCTTAACATCATATAAATAAATATCTGGTTGACCTTTTGGAGCCATTGTTAGGAGTAACTTATTTCCATCATCACTTACATCTGAACAAATCATCATACCATCTGATGACTTAACAATCTTTGTTTTAGCAGTTGTAATATTTACATACTTTAATGTTGGTCTTTTCTCATCTAAAGATGTATAATAAAAAGAATTTTGTTTATTATTTGCCCATTTAGGGAAAAGATTAAAACCACCTTTAACTATAGTGTGTTGGTATGAAAGAGTATAATCTGCAATAACTAATTCACTTTGTCTAGGGCTAGTAACTCTTGAAAATATAACTTTTCTTTTCATCCACTCAACTGGTGCTTGCCCCATAAACTCATTTATATCATAAGCAATTGTATGAGAAACAAATATATGAAGATTTTTATTTCTAATTTTATAATTTTTATTAAAAATAACCTCATTATTATTTATTAATTTTACAATTACACTTAAAGATGAATTATCATTAGAAATAAGTTTATATCTTAAAGTATAGTTCATGTCTTTATTTTTTACATCAACTTCACTTGCATCAAAATCAACTTTAATATAGTGCCTATCTACATTAAATAATGAAATAACACTAAGATCAGATACTAATGATTTAAAAAAAGTCATTTTAAATGTATCATCATAATTTTTAGAAGAATCTTCTAATGCCATACTTGGAAGCGAATCTACTTTTTTAATTACTTCTATAGTTGCATCACTACCGTAAATAAGCGTTAATGTCATGAACAATGCTAATAATATTTTCAAATTTATCCTTTAGATGTTAATAATATTGTATAAATTCCAGATTTATTATCTGGATTCTTTGGAAATACAACATTTATAAGTCTTTGTTTTATGTTATCACACTCATCATTTAAAGTCTGACTTGTAGAGTATTTTAATATTCTAAAATCTTTAATCTTTCCAATAGCACTTAATTCAATAATAGCTTCAACACTATTTCCTTGTGAATTTTGAGGTGGATAAAAATATTTATAAACTAATGCTTGAATTTTAGCTAAATACTCATTAACCTCTAAAGCACTGGATTTTGTAGATGCTTTATCTGTATTGTTTGCTGTTTTGATATTCTCAAATAAATCTGATACTGACTTTGTCTCATGTACTTTAGATTTACTAATTTTTGATTGGATTTCTTGAATTCTTTTAGAATTTGTTTTTTTAAGTACTTTTTTTGATGTTTTAATACTTTTAGTCCAAACATCAGAAAAAAGGCTTTCAACGTTTACATTTTTTCTTTTAGTTATTGTTTTTGTCTTTTTAACTACTGGTTTGATTAGTTCTTTTATTGGAGTTTTCTCTTTCTCAACAAGCTCTTTTTTTATAATTGGTGTAGTCTTTTTTAATTGAGTACTACTTATATCAATAGATACTGATATATAATTATCTTTTTTTATAGCAAAAATTTTATTTTTATCTGAAGTCAACATCATGAATAATATAATTGACATAAAAAAAGTAAATAAAAATAGTGATATAAAACCACTTAGATAGAAATAATTATTATATCTATTCATTAGTAGCTAATGACACCTCAGTAAATCCTGCTTGTTTAACAGCAGCTAATACCGACATAACAACACCATAATCCAAAGTTTTATCTGCACTTATAAGCACACTAGCTTTTATATCTAACTTTTTTGAATATAAAGAAAAATTATCCATAAATGCATTTAGTAAAAAATTATCTTTATTTACTTTTAAATTTTTATCTTTATCAATTACAATATGAACTGGTGGAATTTTTTCAAGTTGTTTTGTTTTTGAACTTTGAGGTAGATTTATCTTTTCTTCATATATCATAGTTGGAGCAACAACCATCATAATAGCTAGCAAAACAAGCATTACATCAACAAGTGGAGTAATATTTAGCTCAGGTTTTTCATCCCATTTATAAGACATGAAACACCTATACCTTTCTAGCTATTATCGCATCACTTTGCATCTGCATCATATTTACTAATTCATAAGACTTTCTATTTAACATTTGATGATATGTATATGCAAATATCGCAACAAATATACCAGCAGATGTAGCCACTAGAGCATCAGAAACACCAGCAGCGATAACACCCATACCACCACTAGTTTGACCAATATGACTAAAGGTATCTAAAATACTTACAACTGTACCAAAAAGACCTATAAATGGAGTTGTTGATGCAAAAACTGATAAGACAGAAAGACCTTTAGTAGCCTCTTTTGTTGCCGCAAGCATCCCTAAATCTAATACTTCTTTATTAATATTTGAACTAGTTTTTAAAAAATTATTTAAAAAAGAGGCAGCATCAACCGTTGACGAACCCATCAATAGTGACTCTAGTGATCTATTTTCAATATTTAACCAATTATTAATAGAAAAGTATCTGTAGAAAAAAACCCAATTTAGCACTATAAAATAGATACTTAAAAGAGTTAAAACACCCAGTGTAACTGGGTGGGATTTTAAATAAAAATCAATTATGGAGTTAATCATTTTTATATTAAGTTTTGTGCCGCTGATTCTATTTTAGCAGAAACAGACGCTATTGCAGAACTATTGTCTTTTATAGATTCTAGTAATTCTTTAGCATCTTCAAGTGCTTTAGATATAGCACTTTCATTTTCACCACGAATTGCTACAGCTCCTTCAACAAGAACAATAACTTTCTTTTCATCAACTTGAACCATACCCCAGTTAATCAAAATAGATTCAACTGATTTATCTGTTTTTTCAATATCAATAACACCAGCTTCTAAAAGTGTAGTAAGTGAAGAGTGTTCAGCAAGAACACCAAATTCACCCTCTTCACCAGGAAGAGTTACACTAATGGCTTCATCATTAAAGATTTCACCGTTAGGAGTTAGTATTTCTAGTTTTAAGTTACTCATGTTATTCCTTTATGAATTACTTATTTTTATTGTCTTTTTCAATTGCTTCATCCATACTTCCAACCATATAAAATGAGTTTTCAGACATATGATCACATTCACCATCAAGAATAGCTTTAAAACCTTTAATAGTATCTGCAAGTGAAACATATTTACCAGGAGCACCTGTAAATACTTCAGCAACAAAGAATGGTTGAGAAAGGAATTTCTCAATTTTACGAGCGCGTTCAACAACATTTTTATCATCTTCAGAAAGCTCATCCATACCAAGAATCGCAATGATATCTTGAAGGTCTTTATATTTTTGAAGTGTTTGTTGAACACCACGAGCTACACCATAATGCTCTTCACCAATAATTTGTGGATCAAGTAATCTTGAAGTTGAATCAAGAGGATCAACTGCAGGATAAATACCTTTTTCCGCAATTTTACGGTTAAGTACTGTAGTTGCATCTAAGTGAGCAAAAACAGAAGCAGGAGCTGGATCTGTTAAATCATCCGCTGGAACATAAACAGCTTGAACAGATGTAATTGAACCAGTCTTAGTAGATGTAATTCTATCTTGAAGAGCACCCATCTCACGAGCAAGTGTTGGTTGGTAACCAACTGCTGAAGGGATACGTCCAAGAAGTGCAGACATCTCTGAACCTGATTGAGCAAAACGGAAGATATTGTCAATGAACATAAGTACATCAAGACCTTTTTCATCACGAAAATACTCAGCCATAGTAATACCAGTTAATGCAATACGGTTTCTAGCCCCAGGAGGTTCACTCATTTGACCATAGCACAGTGCAACTTTATCTAGTACATTTGAATCTTTCATCTCGTGATAAAGGTCATTTCCTTCACGAGTTCTTTCACCAACACCAGCAAATACTGATAAACCATCATGACCATGAGCAACATTATGAATAAGCTCCATGATAATAACTGTTTTACCAACACCAGCACCACCGAATAGTCCAACTTTACCACCCTTAGAGTAAGGAGCAAGTAAATCAACAACTTTGATACCAGTTTCAAACATCTCAGTAGTAGTTGATTGATCAACTAGTGGTGGAGGAGCACGGTGAATTGACCATTCTGGTGCATCTGTAATATCACCAAAACCATCAATAGGCTCACCAATAACATTAAAAATTCTACCAAGAACTTTTTCTCCAACTGGAACTTTAATAGGAGCACCAGTAGCAGTAGCATCCATACCACGAACAAGTCCTTCAGACATATCCATAGCAATTGTTCTTACACGGCCATCACCTAAGTGAGCTGCAACTTCTAGTACTAAACGAGTTGTAGTACCTTCTAAACTTACTTGAACTTCAATTGCTTCGTTAATTGTTGGAAGATAACCATCAAAATCAACATCAACAACCGGGCCCATAACCTGGCTTATTTTACCAATCATATTTTTCTCCATTATTTCATACTCTCCACACCACTAATAATTTCTATTAACTCTGTAGTAATAGCAGCCTGACGTGCTTTATTAAACTTAACATTTAAACTTTTCACCATGTCTTTAGCATTGTTTGTTGCTGTATCCATAGCTTGCATACGAGCTGAATGCTCAGCTGCAACTGAATCAATAAGTGCATAATACATTGCATACTGCACATATTTATTCACTAAAGAATCAAGCATATATTCTTCATCTTGAGCTTCAATCTCTAACATTGAACTATGAGTTTGCTCACAATCAAAGTTAGTTGTATCTACTGGTAGTAATGTTTTAACGTGTAACTCTTGAGTCATCATATTTTTAAAACCATTATAGATTACATGAAGAGCATCTATTTTTCCATCTTTGTAATCTTGGATAGAACTAATAATAAACTCATCAGCTCTTACTTTATCAGGTTTTGAACTTAAATCTACAACAGAGTCGAAAAGTTCAACTTCATTATATTTAAAAAACTCAACACCTTTTTTACCGATTCCGCGTAGACGCACTTTTACATTTTTTTCTTTATAATCTTTTAAAAGTTTTTTAACAGCTTTAATAGTTTGAATATTAAAACCACCACATAAACCTTTATCAGCAGTTACAAAAACAATGTCAACAATTTTTGGATTAGTAATCTCATTAAAACAACGATTATCAATTCCTCCAACAGTATTACATTTTATGCGTCCAGCTATTTCGGCAACAACCTGATTCATTTTAGCAGAATAAAGACGAGAGCGCTTTGCAAGTTCTTCAGCACGGCGAAGTTTCGCAGTACTTACAAGCTTCATTGCACGAGTTGTCTTTTGAGTATTAGAAACACTCTTTATCTGTCTTTGAATATCTTTTAGGTTTGCCATAAATTATCCCTTAGTTAGCTACGAAGCTAGCTTTGAATTCTTCAAGAGCTTTCATTAATAATGCTTTTGTATCATCATCAACTTTAGAAGTACTTCTAATATTCTCAAAAATTTGAGGATAAGATGCTTCAATAAATGGGTACATTTCAGATTCAAAACGAACAACATTTGATGCATCAAAATCATCTAAGAAACCTTCATTTCCAGCGAAAATAATTGCAACTTGTTTTTCAGCAGATAGTGGAGAAAAAGGACCTTGTTTAAGAACCTCTACCATTCTTTGTCCACGTTCTAGTTGATTACGAGATGTTTCATCAAGATCAGATGCAAATTGAGCAAACGCTTGAAGTTCACGATATTGAGCAAGGTCAAGTCTTAAAGTACCAGCAACTTGCTTAGTAGCTTTAATTTGAGCAGCACCACCAACACGAGATACTGAAAGACCAACATTAATTGCTGGACGAACACCCGAGTTAAATAGTTCAGTTTCAAGGAAAATCTGACCATCGGTAATAGAGATAACATTAGTTGGGATATATGCCGCAACATCACCCTCTTGTGTTTCAATAATTGGAAGAGCAGTTAGTGAACCAGCTCCATCTTCATCACAAACTTTCGCAGCTCTTTCAAGTAAACGAGAGTGAATATAAAAAACATCACCTGGATAAGCTTCACGACCCGGAGGACGACGAAGAATAAGTGACATTTCACGGTATGCAACTGCATGTTTTGATAAATCATCATATACAATTAGACCATGTCTTGCATTATCACGGAAATATTCTCCCATAGCAACACCAGCATATGGAGCTAAAAATTGAAGTGCAGCAGCTTCAGCAGCTGTTGCAGATACAATAATTGTATATTCCATTGCACCATGCTCTTCTAAACGACGCATAATTTGAGCAACAGTTGATTCTTTTTGACCAATAGCAACATATATACAAGATACACCGTTACCTTTTTGGTTAATAATTGCATCAAGAGCAACTGTTGTTTTACCAGTTTGTCTATCACCAATGATAAGCTCTCTTTGACCACGTCCAATAGGAACAAGTGCATCAATAGCTTTAATACCAGTTGATAATGGCTCATGAACAGATTTTCTATTCATAATTCCAGGTGCTTTTTCTTCAACGAAACGATATTCAGTTGCTTCAATAGGACCTTTACCATCAATTGGTTCACCAAGTGCATTTACAACACGACCAAGAAGTGCGTCACCAACTGGAACTTTAAGAAGTTTACCAAGTCTTTTAACGCTCATTCCCTCACGAAGTTCAGTTCCTGCACCAAGTATAACAATACCTACTGCACTTTCTTCAAGATTCATTACTAAACCTTGAGTACCCTCGTCAAATTCTACCATCTCTCCAGCCATAACATTGCTAAGTCCGTAAACTTGTGCAACACCATCAGCATAAGAAACAATTTTACCAGTTTCATTAATATCAACACTTAGTTCAAAGTT
>Ga0256826_1000115_pt1 | contig 40543 bp, 38 predicted proteins | sample CV79metaG_FD_185975 | JGI IMG/M metagenome (GOLD analysis project Ga0256826, IMG submission 185975) | Hydrothermal vent microbial communities from East Pacific Rise, Pacific Ocean - CV79 | ecosystem: Environmental > Aquatic > Marine > Hydrothermal vents | place: Pacific Ocean: East Pacific Rise...
TAACTTGAAATAGATATTGCAAAGGCGAGTTTTGAGAAGTTGGAATTACAACTTTACATTTATTTTCTTTACATTTCATAGTTTTAATTCTAAAATCTATATTTGATAAATGTTTGTAGAGAATTTGAACAAGTTTTGGAGACTTTGAAAAACTTATCTTTAAAGATACTGGAAACATCGGTATAAAATCTACTGGGGGTTTATGAATTATAGTTGAAAATACAAACTCCACCAATATAATTAAGAGAGTAAAAAATCTCATCTTCTATTTTAAAAAAGAGAGTTCTTTTTCTCTTTTGTAAATTGTAGTTAAAGTTGTGTTTTTGAAAGCTAAATTAAAAACTATCTTGTTTGTAGAAAACTCTAATAATTCTACTGCCTTATTATTTGACATACTGTTTTGTAAAGATTCTAAAAAAGATTGTCTTGTATATACACTATCTGAACCAACCAATGCCCCATCAATATTATCCTCAACTAATTGGCACACATAACCTTTATTTTCCACATATCGTAATTTTGTTCCCTCATTAATATGTTTGGATTCTATAATTTTATTGTCTGAAGATGATTTTATTTTTATCACTTTGTGTGAATATAATTTAGAAGAGCAAGTTGAAAGGGTTCTACGAATTGACCATATGCCTGTAAAATTAACTTCTGTATCCGCCTCTTTTTCTTGATTCATCATAATATCTTGTGGTAAATGAATTTTTGAATCTACTTTTTTTCCTAAACCTGTTTGATATTGAAATTGAACCTTATCACTAAATCCATTTAAAGCTACATTATCAATAACTAAATCATCAGATTGTAATTTAATTATAGTTTTGGTATCCATCTGCCAAGCAGGTAACTGAACTTGAGATACTGCAAATTGTTGAGTTTTATATACATCTCCTATTTTATCTTTAGCTTCAATAAAATATTGAATCATTTTTGTACTTTTCATTGGTGCAGGAATCATCGCCTCACACTTATTGTCTAAACTACACTCCATTTCAACATAGTAGAATTTGCTATCTTTTGATGTCCGAAACTTAAATTTTGCAGAATCAAGATTGTGATAATATTCTTTCATTGTAGCTTGAAATTTTATTCTATAATTTGGTATAAAATATTCGATTGGGCTAAATTCAATAGAAATATAAGAAAATAAATCTACAAATAAGATGTTGAGAATAATAAATATTCTTAATAACATAATGTAAAACCTTTATGAAAATAAATTAAATTGTAGCGAAAAGAAAAAAAATTTGCTACAATCTTTTTTATGGTAAATATGTTTAACGATGTAGATGACTTTCTACACAGCAATCCGCGAGATAAGTTTTTTGATGTAGTTTTTAATGCTAACAATGATATTTCAAGATTAGAACTTGAGAAAGTTGTTCAGCAATTTGTCGCAATGGAAAGTATGCTTGAAAAAATTCACGGTGAGAATTTGGATAATGAAATAAGAAATGAAATTATCAGAAATCCTGATGAGAATTTTGAAAAAATGAGCGGTTTTTATATGACGAAAATGGGTGATATTCTTTCCCAAAGCGAGTAGCAAATGCGAGGAATAGCAATTTTTGTTATTCTCTCATCTTTACTTTTTAGTAAATATTGGGATTCCCAATTTAATATTACTTTAAAGAAAGATGAGGTTTCCACTTTTCAAATCTTCGACCCCATTCGGGTAAAAAACTTCACATTTCGCTGGACTCTTTACATAAATAAAGGTTTGGTCGTTTTAGCTCATTTTGACAAATACCCTTACCAATTTATGCTTTACAAAGATTATAACCGAGATAGTTTCCGAATCAAATTACAAAAAAAGAGGTCTTTTTTAATGGTTGAATTCTATGAATTTGACGAAAAGAAGCAGGAAGCAAAATTCCGAATCTTATTTAAAAATACTCAAGCCGATATTTTTCAACCCTCAACCTTGTAAGAATATGTAATCCTGATATTTGAATTATTCTAATAATATATATTCAAATGGCAGGAATCTAACACAATATAAAGTTTTGTACCATTTTTTACAGTGCTGTTTTTCATCTTATAAATAAATTTTTTAGTTAAAATATCGAAAACTTAAAAATAGGAATATAAACTTATGGAAAAATCTGAACTACTTTACGAGGGTAAAGGTAAAAAGCTATTTAAAATTGCTGGTGAGTCTGAAAAATTGATTGCTGAATTCAAAGATGATTTGACAGCTTTTAATGCTCAAAAAAAATCTAATGAATCTGGAAAGGGTGCTTTAAATAATGAAATTAGCACTTTGATTTTTAAAGAGCTTATGGATAATGGAATCAAAACCCACTTTCTTGAGAAACTAAATGAGAATGATATGCTTGTTAAAAAAGTTGCAATTATTCCTATTGAGGTTGTTGTGCGAAATGTAGCGACAGGTTCTTTAACAAGAAGATTAGGAATTGAAGATGGAAAAATTCTAAATCCTGTTTTGGTTGAGTTCTATTATAAAGAAGATGATTTGAACGACCCAATTATTACAGACGACCACGCGATGATGATGAATTTAGCAGATTCTCGTGAAGATTTAGATTTCTTAAAATCTCAAGCTCGAAAAGTGAATGAGATTCTAATTCCTTTCTTTGACAAAATCAATCTTAGACTTATCGACTTCAAACTTGAATTTGGTAAAACGGCTGACGGCGAAATTGTTTTGGCTGATGAGGTTTCTCCAGATAGTTGTAGATTTTGGGACAAAGATTCAGGTGAAAAACTTGATAAAGATAGATTCCGAAATGATATGGGCGGTGTGAAAGTTGCTTATGAAGAAGTGCGAAACAGAATTTTAGGAGGTAAAAACTAGATGAAAGCTATTGTAAATATCTACCTAAAAAAAGGTGTTTTGGATTCTCAAGGAAAAGCTGTTCATCACTCTTTGGACTCTCTAGGTTTTCAAGATGTAGTTTCTGATGTAAGAATTGGTCGCCAAATTGTTTTGGAACTGAAATCAACATCAAAAGATGAAGCGAAAGCTGAAACTGTCAAAATGTGTGAAGAACTTCTTGCAAACACTGTAATTGAAGATTACCAAATTGAGATTTTAGATGTCTAAAAAAGTTGTTATCGTTCAGTTCCCTGGAACAAATTGCGAACTTGACACGGAATATGCTTTCAAAAAATTAGGTTGTGAAACTGAAATCGTTTGGCATAAAAATAGCGAAATCCCTGCCGACACAGATTTAGTTGTGATTCCAGGCGGATTTAGTTATGGCGATTATTTAAGAAGCGGGGCGATTGCAAGATTTTCTCCAATTATGAAAGCTGTTAAAGAGTTTGCCGAAAATGGAAAAAATATTTTAGGAATTTGCAACGGTTTTCAGGTTCTTGTTGAATCTCACCTTTTAGAGGGAGCGATGAAAAGAAATGATGATTTGCATTTCATCTCAAAACATCACCATTTAAAAGTTGAAAATAGCGAAAACAAATTTTTATCTGAAATGGAAGATGGCGAAATTGTAAATATTCCTATCGCTCACGCGGAGGGTAACTATTTTATTGATGAGGTCGGTTTGGAAAATTTGAAAGAGAATAATCAGATTCTTTTAACTTATTGCGATGAAAATGGAAACTCATTAAATCCAAATGGTTCGGTTGATTCAATTGCGGGAATCTGTAATAAAAATCGGAATGTTTTCGGTTTGATGCCTCACCCTGAAAGAGCAATGGATTCAATCTTAGGAAGTAGCGACGGAGTGAAAATGTTAGAGGGGTTTTTGAATTAATTTTATGATTCTAAGAATCTTTTTTGCCCTTTTATTTGTTTCAAACCTCATCGGAAATACTAATTTCTATATGAAATATAATAAAGTTCCTGAACGAGTTTATGTCGGTCAAATTTTTCCTGTAACAGTCAAAACTACTGTTTTAACAGAAAATTTTGATGACATTCGCTATAAATTTATTGGTGGGCGAGGGGTTGAAAGCCTAAACTTAAAACCTCAACGAGAAAAGATTGACGAAGATGGAATTGTTTCTGTCTATGATACTTTCTATTTTAAAGCAATAGATACAACATTAACAATTCCGAGAATCAATCTCTATTCAGATTATGGACAAGTCGCTCATCTTTCGGGTAGGGTGGTTAGTTCAATTCAATTACCATCGAGTAAAAATTTTTCAGGTATTTTTGCTGATGATTTAGAAATATATAAAATATTAGCAAATCGCTATGACAAAACTCATAATATTTTGACTATGTTTATTCGTGGAAAAATAGCAAATCTAGACAATATTCATTTTGATGAGGTTTATATAAGAAAGCAAGATGTTCAAACAAAAAAGAGTGGCTCATTTTTAAATAATAAGATTGTTTATTATGTAGTTCTTCCAAACTATTACGATAAATTTGTTCTGAAATATTTTAATACCTCTCTTTTTAAGTTTCAACAATTTAATAATCCGATAGATGTTCGAGATGATATGGTAACGACAGCAAAAGATTTGAGACCTCAAATTATAGATAAAAATAGAAAAATCAAATTAGGAATCGCTCTAGCCATTTTATTAGCTTTTGCAACTCTAACTTATTTTTATCAAGTTTATATCAATATCTTTTTTACTTCTATCAGCTTTATTATCTTAATTGCTTTTATAATTCCAAGTCCAAATGTTTGTGTGAAAAATGGTAGTTTTGTCCGAATCCTCCCAATGTTATCTTCAACCACTTTTAAAACAGTTGAAGTTGAAAGTATTTTTGAAAAAGTTGCAGAAAAAGGAAAATTTATTAAAGTGAGATTATCAGAAAGTAGCGAAGGCTGGATAAAGGAAGAAGATGTTTGCGAAGAGTAGATTTATTTATGTAATGTTTGTAGTTCTGATTTTAATCGGAATTATGATTCCTTTTGTTGCAATTTTTAGAAAGTTTAATAATACTTTGAGATATTGGACTTCAAGTCTGATTCTCTTTTTTTCTGGAATCAAACCTGAAATTATTGGCAAACCCGATGAAAATGCAAATATGTTTATTGTAAATCATAAAAGTATGATGGATATTATGGTTTTAGAAATGGCATCAGGAAAAAAGCACGACCTATCTTGGGTTGCAAAAGTTGAACTTTTCCAAATTAAATATTTCGGCTTGGCTCTCTCTCTTACCAATATGATTAGTTTAAATCGAGAAGACCGAAAAGGAATTATCAAACTTTTAAAAGATGTAAAAGATAGAGTTGAGAACAAAAGAACGATTGCAATTTTTCCCGAGGGAACTCGATACCCAAAAGATGGATTTCTACCTTTTAAAAGTGGGGCAGAAATAATTGCAAATAAGTTGAAATTAAAAGTTCAGCCTGTGGTTTTGGTAAATACTGAATCTTTCAAAGATATGAAAGTTATATTTTTAGATTCTTTTGATGCGACAAAAGATAATGAATGGCTTCAGGAAAGTAGAACTAAAATGTTAGATATTTACTTAAAGCAAAAATAGGAGTTCTAAAATATGGCAAAAAAAATCAGATTTAATTTAATATTAGATGGTGAAGCAGTTCGTAATTTGGAGGGGCTAAGAACTAATTTTAATTTAGATGATATTTTAGCTTATCTAAAAAATGGAGTTTTAGAACGGTGGCTTGAAGTTCGAGAATATTCAGATATTCTCAATAAAATTCAAAGTTTAGATAAAACTCTTGACACTGTTCAAATTAGTAAATTATTACTTGAAATATTTGAAATTGACAATATTGACGATGAGGCTATTTTTTATCTTCAATTTCTAAACTCAAAAGAGCAATATTTAAACTCCTTGGCTAATACAGATTTAAATATTAAAGATATTCGTAAAACTTATCACAATAAATATGAGAATCTGAAATTAGAAATATCTAAAAATAAGCATAATCTTAAATATTTGAAAGAAGCTGTTTCTGAAATTGAACGAGAATATTTAGAACTTTTTAAATTAGAATATCTGCAAATTCTCAATTATTATGCAAAAGAAAATATTTTAATGATAATTGCTATTTTGATGAACTCCTCTTTGCGAAAATATATATTAGATAATCGGGAAATTCAATCGAAAATCTCAAGTATTATTTCAATCCGCGATGAAATGATAAATGATATTTATATGCAATCGAAAAGTTTTCAAGGTGTGGATAGAGATATAAAACCGAACCTCATCACTTTCAAACAGGATACTGACCAAAAATGGGTTCAACTTGAACACGAAGATTCTCTTGTTCTAAAATCGAATGCGGGAACAAAACTACGAGATATGAACGATATTGAAAAAGAGATTAGCCATATTTATGCAAAAGGTATCGTGCTTCAAGGTTTGGAATTTCAATCTTTTAAAGATTCACATTTTGTGACATATATTCCTTTGAAACAGATTCGTGGATTTATCGGCGAAATTCAGATTTTCCGCGGTGAAACTGATGGATATTGGAAAGATATTGAAAATGACAATACTCAATTTATAATTTTGAAAATTGGTAAAGGTTCATATATTCGCTCTTTGGGAAATCACGGTGAAGAACTTTCATATCAAAATGTAAATGGTAGTTTTCCAATTCTCAAAGGAATTGATTACAAATCAAATTCAGCTTCTGAAACTCTATATTATATGAAGATTTAAAATGCAGAAATTTAAATTTGATTTATTATCGCTTTTTGATGCGAATATTCCAATTATCCATATTCCAACTTATGATTTTTACACTGTTGATAACCTCATCGGAAATATTTTTCAAGATGTAGAAATTTCAGAATTTCATATAGGAAATAGATTAGTAGATTTTCAAACAAAAAAGCGAATTCGACACTCAAAATTTACCGATGTTTTAGAGAATTTTGATAGCCAAGAGAGTATTGAAAACTCAATTTTAATTTTAAAAGATATTGAATGTTTTTTGCAAAATGATATAAATAGCTTTTACCTAAAAAGTTTGGCTTTCAAAAAGATGTATCAAGATAATTTCAATTTAACAATTATCATTATCGCCAAAAATTTAAAAGTGAAAACAGATTTAGATAAATTTATTACAACTTTAGATTTTCCTTTGCCAAAAGAGAATGAGATTCTTGAGATTTTAAATGATTTTATAAATTCGATGAAAATCAATAATTTAGTATGTGATAAAAATGAACTTGTAAAATATCTGAAAGGTTTGGATAGAGTTGAGATTCTTGAGATTTTAAATAAAAATTATCAACAAACTGGAACTTTAAATATTCAAAATATCAATATTAAAGAGGTTCGAAGTTTAGAGCTTATAAAAAGAAACCCACTTCTTGAATATATAAATACTTCTGAACATTTTAATCAAGTTGGCGGACTTGCTCAAATCAAAAATTACTTTATGAAAATTTCTAAGATATATTCAAATTATGAACGAGCTATTAAATTTAAGGTAGATGTTCCGAAAGGAATTGTAATTTTTGGGGCTGACGGATTAGGTAAAGGTTTATTAGTTAAAGCTTCTTCCAATCTTTTAAAACTTCCAATCATCTCTTTTAATTTTGAGAAAATAAAGAGTGAAAATGAGATAAAAACAATTTTAAAAGATGTAACAACTTTTGGAGAATCCATTCTATGGATAAAAGGAGTTTCTGAAAATAAATATATATTGCAAATCTTACTAAATTGGCTTGGACAAAATTCAAAAAAAATTTTTACAATTCTTACGAATGAAACTTGGGATTGTAAATTGCGACGAGGATATTTTGATGAGGTTTTTGAACTGAAACTACCTACTGAAAATGAGAGGTTTGAAATTTTCAAAATTCATTTGAAAAAACGAGATAAAGATTCAAACACTCTAAATATCTACGAAATGGTAAAATTTAGCCAAAATATGAATAGTGCTGAAATTGAATATGGTATAAAAAGAGCTATTGAAAAAACATTTTTAGAAGCTGAACGAAATCTTACAACTGAAGATATTATTTCTGAACTGTATTTTAAAGAACCAATTGTCGTTCCGAACGAATAAAAATGTAATGAAAATCAGCTCTCCGTGTCAAGCACGAAGATGACACGGGCTGACCCGATAATCTCTATTTAGTCAGTCTCATTTTTTTTAAGTTTATTCGAAATGAAAAATAACTATCCTGTGACTAAACGAGAAATATCATTAAAAAGACCGACGAGCATTAAAGAGATAAGAATTCCCCAGCCTATAATTGTGAGAAAATACATTACTTTCTCATTCGGAGCTTTTCCGCGAACCATTTCATAGATATTAAAAATAATATGTCCGCCGTCAAGAGCAGGAATTGGTAAAAGGTTTAGAACTCCTAAATTCACTGAAAGCAAAGCCATCATTACTAAAATAGCGATAAGACCAGTTTCAGATGCTTTAGCGGTATATTCCATAATTGAAACAACTCCGCCTAATTGGTCGATACCTAAAACACCGACTATCAATTTTTCTACACTTTGAAAGATTAATGTTGTGGATTCTAAGGTTCTTTCAAAACCATAATTTATAGACTCGAAAAAAGATAATTGAAAATATATAGTTTCGCCATTTGGAGAAATTCCTACCATTCTATTTTGAACAGTTTCGCCAAATATATTTTTTGATTCTACGATTTTTGGAGTAATTGAAATATTAATAGTTTCAGAATCTCTTGTAATTTGGAAATTAATATTATTTTCACTCTCTTTAATTTTTGCAGAAAGCTCTTTCCAAGTTTGAATCTCTTCACCATTAATTTTAGAGATTAAATCGCCACTTTTCAAACCGCTTTCAATACTTGGCATATCTTTTTGTAGTTCGCCAATTTTTGGAGATAAAGTCTGAAAACCAATCATAGAAATTGAGATAAAAAGAGAAAAAGCAAGAATGAAATTAAAAGCGGGTCCGCCAAATAGGATTGCAATTCTTTGTAAAGGTGATTTCATATTATAGCTATCAAAATCATTTGACGATGAGGTAGGATTTAAATCATTCTGCCCTTTCATCTGAACATAACCGCCGAGGGGAATTAAGCTTAAGCGATATTCAGTCTCGCCAACAACTTTTTTGAAAATAGTTGAACCAAAACCAATACTGAAAACTTCTACTTTGACTTTAAAAAAACGAGCCACTAAAAAATGACCTAATTCGTGAAAAAATATCAAAAATGATAAAACTAATAAAGAGACTATAAAACCCAAGATTTCTCCTATAAATAAAGATAGGAAATTGTAGCAGATTAGAATCAAACTAATTAAATAGAGAAATTATCGGGGTCAAGCCCGATAAATGACAAAATATAACGATGACAAGTAATCTGTAAGCTACTTGATTAAAATTGAACCGAGGCGAATCATATTTGCACCCTCGGAAATTGCAATTTCAAAATCTCCGCTCATTCCCATAGATAAAGTTTTTGCACCCGATTTTTTCAGAGAATCAAAAATTTTATAAGTCTCTTGAAATGATTTCTTCGCCTGAATTTTATCTTTTGAAGTGACAGCCATCAAACCTTTCAAAACAATATTAGGGAATCGTTCAGAAATTTCGTGATAGGAATCGATAGCCATTTCAGAAGAGATTCCAAATTTCTGAACCTCATCAGCAGAATTTATCTGAAGTAAAACATTCATTTTCTGATTTTGCTTTTCCAATCTTTGATTTAATTGTTCAGCTAATTCAATGGAGTGAAGACTTTGAAAAAGATGAGGTTTTAAAGCAATCAACTTATTTATCTTATTTTTTTGCAAAGACCCAATAAAATGCCATTCCAAAGGTAAATCTTGTAAGGCTAGGTTTTTTTGTTCCAAATCCTGAATTTTATTCTCACCAAAAGCTCGTTGTCCAATTTCATAAAGTTTTTTGATAACCTCATCGTCGGAGTATTTTGTAACGGCTAGAATTTTCACAATATGATGTTGGCTTACTTTTTTTCTAGCAGCTTCAATCGAGTTAAAAACCAAATCTAATTTATGTCGTAGTTGTAAATCCAAAACTTACCTTATTTTGTAAATGGATTGAAGCTTTTCAAAAACTTTACAATCATAGAAATATCACTATCTTTTTTGATAGGACGGGAAACTTGGATAGTTGCTAGACCGATTCTGATTGTCAAAATTGAGTGTCCAATTCCTTGAGCAATTGATGATGACAATTTTGAAGCGATAGTTTGTCCTGTTAAAATCGAAAAAGAATCTACAACTAATTCAGAAGCTCCGATAAAAATCAACTGTTCAGCTACCCGTTTTAAAAGTTTCATATTTCCAATTATTCCAGCTCGAAACCCGTATAGATTTGTAATCTCATTAACCATTCTGATATTTCGCCAAATTAGAAAAATAGCATCAAAAAGTGGAACAGGAGAAATTGCCGTACCGATTGCATTCTCTTTTGCATATTTAAAAATTATCTGCTCAACCTCTGAATCGATTGGAGAAAGAATTTTTTCAGAAATATTTGGCAAAATTTGAGAATATTCTAAATTTGCTAGTTGAGATTGAAACTCTGAAATTGCTGGAGAATTTGGATATTTCGCAATTATCATATGTGCAAAATCCACCGCTTCTGCCGATGAGGTTTCAGATAGTTTCTCTGATTGAGTTTGAATCTTTTCTACATTCGCAATCTCAAAATACTTAATAGCTTCACGAAAAATAAAAGTTGAAACAAAGTATATGACCGCTGAAAGAATCGCTAAATAGGAATATCCTAAAATTGATGATATTTCTAAAAGTTGGTTGGCAAAAATTATAGAGTCTGTAATTAAACCAAAAGTAAATAGTGCTAAAACAGACACAAAAAATAGTGAAATATTTGAATAATTTCGGATTATTTTTTTCTGATTGGCAACTTGCACACTATCTTCTTCTGTAATTTGAAAACTCATAGATGGAATATTTGAATTCAAAAGAACTCTCCTTTTTTTAAATTTAATAAATTATAGCAAAAGCTACTAATTTAGATTTTTAGATTATAAAATAATATCTTTAAAAAAACTGAATTTTAAATTTTCGCTAAAATATCCTAAAAACAAAGGATAAATCAGTGGCTTACAATCCAAAAGAGATTGAAGATAATTTTTACAATATTTGGGAAAGTCGAGGCTATTTTGAACTTGACGGAAATAAAAATATTCAAAAAGAGGGGCAGAATTTTTCGATAATGATGCCTCCCCCAAATGTTACGGGTGTTTTACATATCGGGCATTCGCTAACTTTCACTTTACAAGATATTATCGTTCGTTACAAAAGAATGATGGGTTTTAAAACTCTTTGGCAAGCGGGAACAGACCACGCAGGAATTGCTACTCAAAATGTTGTGGAAAAGCAACTTTTAGCCGAGGGAACCAATAAAGAGAATTTAGGTCGCGATAAATTTTTAGATAGAGTTTGGACTTGGAAAGAGAAAAGCGGTTCAACGATGGTTCATCAACTTAGAAAATTGGGAGTTTCTCCAGCTTGGAGTCGCGAACGATTCACAATGGACGGCGGACTTAAAGAAGCGGTTTCAAAATCTTTCAAAACCCTTTACGACGATGGAATGATTACAAAAGGTGATTATCTTGTAAATTGGTGTATTCACGACGGAGCATTATCAGATATTGAAGTTGAGCATAAAGATAACGACGGCAAACTTTACCATATTCGCTATCCACTTTCCAATCAAAATGCACATTTAACAGTAGCTACAACTCGACCAGAAACATTTTTTGGAGATACCGCAGTTATGGTAAATCCGAAAGATGAAAGATATTCAAACCTCATCGGCGAATATATCACCCTGCCAATCGTTGGGCGAAAAGTGAAAATTATCGGTGATGAATATGTTGATATGGATTTTGGAACGGGAGTTGTAAAAGTTACACCTGCCCACGACCCGAACGATTATGAAGTTGGAAAAAGACACAATTTAGAAAATATTACGATTTTTGATGAAAAAGGGATTTTAAACTCATATTGTGGAGAGTTCCAAGGTTTGGATAGATTGGAAGCTCGAGATAAAATTGCTGAAAAACTTGACGAACTCGGATTCTTAGAGAAAGTTGAAGATTACAAAAATCAAGTTGGGCATTGTTACCGATGTAAAAATGTGGTTGAACCGTATATCTCAAAACAGTGGTTTTTGAAAAAAGATATTGCTAAGAATTCGATTGAAAAGATGAAAGAGGCAAATAGATTTTTTCCAAAACATTGGCAAAATAGCTATACCGCTTGGATGGACGAACTCCGAGATTGGTGTATCTCTCGACAACTTTGGTGGGGGCATAGAATTCCTGTTTTCACTTGTAACAATTGCCACCACGAATGGGCTTCAGAAAATCCTGAAAATGAGAAATCTTGTCCAAAATGTCAATCTGCAAATATTTCTCAAGATAATGATGTTTTAGATACTTGGTTCTCTTCCGCTCTTTGGTCTTTCTCTACTTTAGGTTGGGGTCAATCTGAAAATGGTAAATTTGGCGAAACTGATTTAAAAGATTTCTATCCAAATTCACTTTTGATTACTGGTTTTGATATTCTATTTTTCTGGGTAGCTCGAATGGTGATGATGGGGGAATATTTCCAAAAAAATTTACCTTTCAAAGAGATTTATCTTCACGCACTTGTTAGAGATGAGAACGGTGAAAAGATGTCAAAATCTAAAGGTAATGTTATCGACCCTCTCGACACAATTGAAAAATATTCTGCTGACACTTTACGATTTACTTTAGCAGTTTTAGCTGTTCAAGGTCGCGACATCAGATTGTCAGAAGATAAGCTTGAGCTTTCAAGAAACTTCACAAATAAAATTTATAATATCTCAAAATACCTTTTGATGAATGGTGAAAAATTCGGAACTTTAGCAGATACAGAAATAAAAACCCCTTTAGGTAGATATATCTTGAGTCGGTTTAATGTAGCGGTTCAGGAAACAAAAGAGTTCTTAGAACAATACAGATTTAATGATTCTGCTAACCGAGTTTATAAATTTCTTTGGGACGATTTTGCAAATTGGGGTGTTGAACTTTCAAAAGCTGATAAAGAATCGGTTTCAGAGTTGGGAGCAATTTTCAGAGAATCTATGAAACTTCTCCACCCATTTATGCCTTTTATTACAGAATCAATCTACCACGATTTAGGCGGTTCAACTTTAGAAAATAGTGAGTCAATTATGATTCAAGAGTTTCCAAAAGGTGGAGAGCAAGATGATGAGGTTGAGGATATTTTTTCAGTTGTGATTGATGCAGTTGTTTCAATTCGTCGATTAAAAGCAACGGTTGATTTTGGAGATAAAAGAATCGATGAGGTTTCGCTGAAACTTGAAAAAAAGATTTCGCAAGAGATGGCAAAACCATATATTGAGAAATTGGCAAAAGTGGAAAATGTGAAGTTTGTAGATGAAGATGTTGAAAAATCTCTTTCAGATATTGGGCAGAATGTAAAAAGTTATATTTTGGCTGAATCTCTTGATTTGCAACCGATTCTAAATCGACTTTCAAAGCAGGCTGAAAAACTTGAAAAAGAGATTTTGAAACTTGAGAAGATGTTAGGAAATGAAAGATTTGTAGCAAATGCTCCTGCCGAAGTTATCGCAACTAATCGAAAAGGTTTAGTTGAAGCAAAAGAGAAATTTGAAAAAGTTCAAACTGAAAAAATTAAGTTAGAAACTCTTTAAATAATATTTTAGGATTGACTGACTAAATAATCTTAGAATAATTATTTAGTCAGTTGTAAAATAATGTTAAAATGAAAATAAAAGAGAGAAAAATGAGATTTTGGGAATTTACTCAAATTGTAGAATATTTTCAGCAATTTAAAAAAATCAATAGTATTCATAGAATTGACTACGAAACTTTGATGGTGGAATTTGACCGCGAAAACTTTATATATTTTAATATGCGACGAAGCACAAGTTTTATTTACAAAAAAGAAAACACTACAATTCGTCCAAATAAAATCACATCTCCTTTTGACACTACGATTTCTCAACGATTTCAGCGAACACAAATTGAAAATATTGAAATAATTAATAAAGATAAAATCTTAAGAATTTCTGTTATTTTATCAAATAAATATAAAACAGAAACCTCATCGATTCAGTTTGAATTCACAGGAAAGCATACAAATATAATTTTAATTGATGAGAATAATTTGGTTGTCGAAGCTTTACATCATATTTCAGAGTTTCAATCTATCCGACCTGTAAAATTGGGTAGGAATTTAGAAAACCCTCCAAAGCCTGATTTTGAATTCAAGACAGGTGAAAAAATTGAGAATATAAAAGAATATCTTGAAAATAAATATCATAGCTTTTTAAATGTTCAATTAAACGGAATGAAAAACCGAGAAATTAAAAAGATTGATAGAAAGATTCTAAAACTTGAAAAGAATCTAGCAAAAGCTGAAAATGAACAAACTCTATTTCAGAAATCTGACAAATATAAAGAGATTGGCGAATTAATTTTAATCAACTTATATTCAATTCCTAAATATACAAAATCTATAAAACTTATTAATTTTCAAGGCGAAAATATCGAGTTTGAAAGACCAAATGAAGCTAGAGATAATTCTCAAATGGCAAATATATTTTTTACATCTTCAAAAAAGTTTAAGCGAAAAGCTGAAAACTCAAAAGTTGAACAACAAAGTTTAAATGGAAAAATAGAGTTTTTAAAAAAACTAAAAAATGCAATTTTTGATAGTTTGAATTTTGAAGAGTTGGCAATTTTAATCGATAAGCCAAAAGAGAGCCGAAAAGAGAAACGAGAATCTTCTCAAGAATTTTTTGAAACTTTTTGGATTGAGGGGCATAAAATTATTTTGGGTAAAAGTGCTAACGGAAATATTCATATATTGGATAAAAGTAAAAGTGGTGATATTTGGATTCACTTAAAAGACCGCCCATCTTCCCACGTCTTGATTATCACAGATAAGCGGGAAATTAAAGAGTCTATTATCCGTGAAGCTGGAAAATTATGTGTAAAATTTTCTGTTTCAGAAAAAGGTAGCTATCTTGTAGATTATACAAAACGGCGATATGTGAGAATTCAAAGTGGTTCAAATGTTTTATATACAAATTATAAAACTATTAAAATAGATATTTAAGGGGTAGAAAATTTAAAGTAGCTCTTCGTGTCAAGCACGAAGATGACGAGCGAATGTAACCTTATTGATAGCTATAAATATATTTGTAGAATCTGCCATTTGCATTTGAAACAGAAATTAGCAAACCTCTCCAGCCGTCTAAAAAACCTAATTTTAAAAAATATGTTTTAATAAAAGAGAAAAACATTTTTAACAAAATATGAGTTATTGATAATTTTTTTTGAGGTGAGCCAAGTTTGGAATATTTAGCAATTTTATATAGAAATTGAGAACTATCAGTTACCGCAGTATGAGAAAAAGAGTTTTGTATTTTTTCTATTTGAGACTGCTTTGAAGTTTTAATAAATTCGTGAACAGGTTTGTTTGCAAATCTATGAACATCTTTATTAAAAATCCGAATTAGCCAATCATTTCCCAATCCACTATATTTTATCTTTTTGCCTAAAACAAAATTATCTCTTTTAAGTTTAAAAGCTTTATTAGAATTTGAAAGGTCAAGATTTCTAATTTCTTGAACCAAAACCTCATCGATAAATTCATCAGAGTCAATTGAAAAAATCCAACTATTTGATGAAAAACCGATAGCTAGATTTTTTGTCTTGCCAAATCCTTTGAATTCTCCTGAAAAAATTCTCACATTTTGAAAACTCTTTGCAATTTCCACTGTTTTATCCGTAGATTCAGAATCATAGATAATTATTTCAGAAAAATCTTTCAGAGATTCTAAAGTTTGATAGATAGTATTTTCAGAATTAAAAGTAATAATAACTGCTGAAATATTATCTATCATTTTCTAGTAATCAATAATTAGAGAAGTTAAGAATAGTTTATCAGTTGCTTTTTTGTCGTCTGGCACATTATTTTGGTAGTTGATTGTATAACTCACACCCAAAGACACTGAACTTTTTTCTAAAGGTTTAAGAACCTCTCCAACAACTCCTAATTTATCAATTCCTAAACTAGTTAGTTTATGCTCTAAAGCTGTTACACTTTTTGCACTATAATTTTCTGAATCTTCAAAATCTTGATGACCTGATAAATCTTGTTTGAATTTCCAAAGTTCGTTGATTTCCCAAACATATTTAATTCCAAGATTTCCTGATGAATAGTTTTCAGAGTCATCTGCATTTTGAATCTTATCTTGAGAATAAGCTATACTTAAAGATAAGTCAAGAGCTTGTCCCTTTGCTTTAAATGGAACTTTATACCCAACCCCTGGACCGACATTAACTTTATATTCAAAACCTGAAAATTTATCAGCTGTATAATCAGTTTTTAAGAAAGCAAAAAAGTCTGTTGAGACTTTATGGTCATATTCACCCTCGACATAAAACTTATTAGCAATTTCATCACCTTTATCGTCAGTTACAAAACTTCCATTTGCTTTACCTTTGATACTTTTTGTATCATCGAATTTTTTTGAGAAATCACTTTTCATTGAAAATGTATCTGTTTCCGAGTTACCACTTGCATTCATATATGAAAGCTCAAGATGGGCTTTGAAAACATTGTCATCTGCTGACAGCTGTGAAAATAATAGAGTTGAAGCTATTAAGCTATAACTAATTTTATTCATTAAATTTATTCCTTATTCAAAATATATTTAAAATTATATCAATTTATAATAGAATATTGAAATTATTTTTATAAAGGTTGAATTTGAAAACAGTATTAATTATTGGAGCGGGTGGAGTCGGTAGAGTGGTAACTCACAAAGCTTCACAAAATCGCGAAATATTCCAAAAAATTATTTTAGCAAGTAGAACAGTTTCAAAATGTGAAAAAATTGCAAGTGAAATTGATTCAGAAATTATCACAGATTCAGTTGATGCTGATAAAACCGATGAGGTTGTGAAATTGATTCAAAAACATAATCCTGATATTGTGGTAAATGTAGCTTTACCTTATCAAGATTTAGCAATTATGGATGCTTGTATTCAAACCAAAACTCACTATTTAGATACTGCAAACTACGAACATATCGACACGGCAAAATTTGAGTATAAAGAGCAATGGGCAAGAGATGAAAAATTCAAAGATGCAAATATCCTAGGAGTTTTAGGTAGCGGATTTGACCCAGGAGTTACTAATATTTTTGTAGCTTATGCACAAAAGCACTATTTTGACGAAATTCACTATGTCGATATTTTAGATTGTAACGACGGCGACCACGGTTACCACTTTGCAACCAACTTTAATCCTGAAATTAATATCAGAGAAATTACCGCAAACGGTAGATATTGGGAAAATGGAAAATGGATTGAAATCCCAGCACTTTCTGAAAAAATGGAGTGGGAATATCCTGAAATTGGAGTCCGAGATAGCTACCTCATCTACCACGAAGAGATGGAAAGCCTAACTAAAAATATCCCAAACCTAAAAAGAATGAGATTTTTTATGACTTTCTCTGAAAAATATCTAACTCACTTGCGAGTTTTAGAAAATATTGGAATGACTTCAATTAAGGCTATCAATTTTCAAGGTCAGCAAATTTCACCTCTTCAATTTCTTTCCGCAGTCCTACCCGACCCCGCAACTTTAGGCGAACGAACAAAAGGACGAACAAATATAGGGGTTTATGTAACGGGCTTGAAAAATGGAATCGAGAAAACAATCTATATTTATAATATTGCCGACCACGAAGAAGCCTACCGCGATACAAAAGCAAATGGAGTCTCTTTCACAACTGGAGTTCCCGCAATGATTGGTGCAAAACTGGTTCTTGAAAATCGATGGAGTGGAAATGGAGTCTTGAATATGGAAGAGTTCGACCCCGACCCTTTTATGGAAGAGCTAAATCTTAGAGGTTTGCCTTGGAAAGTTCTAGAAATTGAAAAATAGAATTGAAGTTATTTCATCAAATATCAAAGCTGTTGATTATGATGAGTTTGAAAAACGGTTAGAAATTGAGTTCAAAAATGGAATCTCTTTTTTCTATTATTTAGTCGATGAGGTGACTTTTCAAAATTTTCTACAATCAGAATCAAAAGGTAAATTTTATATCAAATTTATAAAAGGCAAATTTCCTTCAGAAAAAAAGATTTAATTATTGGTCAGCCTAATAATGCTAAATTATTTGTCATCTTTAGGCTTGACCATTTTCAGTTACGAAATAGAAACTTTGCTACAATCCTAATAAAAGGATTTTTTCAATGCAAGAAAGAATTATTACAGGTGTCTTTTTAGTTTTAGTGGTTTTAGGAGTTGGCTATTTTGACAATTACTATTTAATGTGGCTTTTTCTCGGTGGCTTATATTTAGTTGCAATCTTTGAATCTCTAAAACTTTACAAACTTCCAAAAAGTATGAATTACTATACAATCGCTTTAGTTCTTTGGATTTCACTTTTATATTCTCAAAACTCTTTAAGTCCATTGCTAATTTTAGGTTCAGCTTTCTTAGGCTTGGTTGCATATCGTCCTGAACTTAACCAAAAACTATTCTTACCTTTTATATATCCAACAATTCCATTTCTGATTTTATTTGATTTATATCAAAACTTTGGAATTCATCTTTTAGCTTGGTTGATTCTGATTGTAGCTTTGACAGATACTATGGCATATTTTGTCGGTCGAAGTATTGGAAAACGAAAATTTTCTCCAACTTCTCCAAAGAAAACTATCGAAGGAGTTTTAGGTGGAATTCTTTTTGGAACTTTAGGAGGTTATTTTTTAGGCAATTATATTTTAGACTTTGAATCAAATCATATTTTACTTTTATCTTTTGTAATTTCAATTTTTTCAATTTTCGGAGACCTTTTTGAAAGTTATCTAAAGAGACAAGCAAATATTAAAGATTCAGGAACTTTTTTACCTGGGCACGGTGGAATTTTAGACCGAGTTGATGGGTATATGCTTAGTTCAGTTGTTCTGTTTGCGATTCTAAATTGGTAGTTTTCAAATGGTAATCTTGGGTTCAACAGGTTCAATTGGTCGAAATAGTTTAGAAATTGCCGAACGATACAATTTAGATATTGAAACTTTGGTAGCTGGAAATAATGTAACTTTATTAAATAAGCAAATTCAGAGATTTTCGCCAAAAATTGTAGTCGTTGGAAAAAAAGAGTTAGCCTCAAAGGTGAATCATAAAAATGTGCTTTGGGGTGAAAGCGGAATCTTACAAGCTCTTGAAGAATCTAAAAGTCAAACAGTTGTAAATGCTCTTGTAGGTTTTACAGGTTTAAAGCCAACTTTGAAAACTTTAGAACTAGGAAAAAAACTAGCTTTAGCAAATAAGGAATCTTTGGTAGTCGCAGGAGCATTTTTAGATGTTTCAAAAATCCACCCAATCGATAGCGAACACTTTGCTTTATGGTATTTACTAAACGGTAGAAAAGTTGAACGAATGACTTTGACAGCAAGTGGAGGAGCTTTACGAGATTGGGATATTTCTAAAATAAATTTAGCAAAACCTGAAGATGTTTTGAAACACCCAAATTGGAATATGGGAAATAAAATCACGGTAGATAGTGCAACGATGGTAAATAAGATTTTTGAAGTTTTAGAAGCAAAATGGCTTTTTGGAATTGATAAAATTGACGGAATCATCGAAACCTCATCGACAATTCACTCTTTTGTAGAATTTATCGATGGAAGTACGACAGCTCATCTTTCGGGAACTGATATGAAATTACCTATCGCTTTTGCTTTGCTTGATAAAGTTGAAGAAAGAGTTTTACCTCCCGTGGATTTAATGAAAATGCAAAATTTAGAATTTCGAGAAATTGAATATAATCGTTATCCTATTTGGCTTTTGAAAAATCATTTATTACAGAATCCTAAAAAAGGGTTAATTATAAATTCAGCCAATGATTTTTATGTTAATAAATTTTTGAATAAAGAGATTTCGTTTGGTCAAATCTCTAAAGGAATTATGAATACTTTTGAGAAATTTGATAAATTTGAGCCAAACTCTATCGATGAGGTTTTTGAAATTGATTCTGAAATAAAAAAATGGTTGAAAAACCAAAATTAATTATAATCTTAACTATAATTATAAAAAAGTAAATTGGAGTTAAAAAACTATGGCAAAAAAGAAAAAACAAGAATGTTTATGTCCTCAATGTCTTCCAGGTTGGTTAGCAGCTTTTGGGGATTTAATGAGTCTTTTACTAACATTCTTCGTTCTCCTTTTATCAATGTCCACTATGGATAGAAATAAAATTGCGGAGGCGATTGGTTCTCTTAACGGTGCAATGTCCGTTTTAGAGGGTGGTACAAAATCTGAAGTTAGTCATCACCGTCAGCAGTTAGCAACTCCTTTAGATGAACAAGAGGAAACAGATGATTCTGTAAATAGGATTGCATCGGCGGTCGTAGAAGCTAATGAGTTTATTGATGAAGGTGGCGGACCTGCAATAACTTTAGAAGATGCAGAAAATGGATTTATGATAAATTTACCTGCAAAACTGCTTTTTGCCGACGGAAGTGCAAAAATTATAGGCGATGATTCTTTGCTATTTTTGAAAAGAGTTTCTCAAATTGTGGCTCAATTTCCAAAAGATGTAGAGATAAGTGTTCGCGGTTATACAGATAATAGACCTGTAAGAAAAACATCTCTTTTTGAAGATAATTGGGATTTATCCGCAGCTCGAGCAATTTCAGTTGTTAAAGAATTAGTCAGAAATGGAGTCTCTTCAAAAACAATTCACGGTGCAGGATTCGGAGAGTTTCGTCCAATTGCTACTAACTTTACAAAAGAGGGGCAATCAAGAAATAGGCGAGTTGAAATTCGGTTTATAGCTAGAAAACCTGAATCAAAAGAAAAAACACAAAAAACTATCTTAGATTCTGGAATCAATAAAATGGTAGAGGTTAAGGAATTTTAATTTAAAAATTAGTTAAAATTCTAATAGCATTTAAATGGAGTTATAAAATGAAATTATTTAATTTTTTAAAAAGAGGGAAGTCAAAGAAAAGTGATAAAGTTCCCGAAAAAAAGCTATTAAAAGAAGAGCCTAAAAAAGAAAAGAAATTAATGCAGATTTGGAAACCTCGACCAATAGATATTGAGAAATTTTTTCCTGGAGATGAAATCATTGTTTCAAAAACTGATACAAGAGGAAATCTGATTTATGGAAATGAACTTTTTATTTATATGGCAGGATATACAGAAACTGAAATACTAGGACAAGCTCATAATATTATCCGACATCCTGATATGCCTCAACTAATTTTCAAAGCTCTTTGGGATACTATATCTCAAGGAAAAGAGATAAATGCTTTTGTTGTTAATTTAGCAAAAGATGGTAGGTATTATTGGGTTTTTGCAAATGTAACTCCATCGTTTAACGAGCAAGGAGAAATTATTGCTTATCATTCTGTTCGTAGAAAACCAAATCCTAGAGCTTTGGAAATTATTATTCCTTTTTACAAAGAATTGAAACGGGCTGAGTCGGTTGGCGGAATGCACGAAAGTACAAAAGAGTTAGTAAAATTATTGGAAAGTCAGGGTATGACTTATGAACAACTTATTTTACACTTGCAATATAACTTATAACTAAATAAAGTTAAAAATAGATTGTTGGGTATTATAATTAACATTATTTTTGGGCTTGACCTAATAATCTATTTTGGAACAATAACTTATTTTAAATCATATTTAGTCAGTCCTCAAATATGATAAAATACAAATAGGAATTAACAAGATAGAAAAGGTTTGATAATGGAGATTATGAAATACTTGAATTTACTGAAATTCAAGAAAAGAATACTAAAACCTAGACCAATTGATAAGGAACATTCTTTTAGTCAAGGTGAAGTATTAGTTTCAAAAACAGATTTAACAGGAAAAATTACTTATGCAAATAAGAATTTTATAAGTGTTGCAGGTTATTCTCAAAATCAATTATTAGGAAAGCCTCATAATATAACAAGACATCCAAAAATGCCTAGATTAATTTTTAAAAAACTTTGGACTGAATTACAAGCTGGGCGAGAAATAAATGCCTTTGTTTTAAATTTAGCAAAAGATGGAGGTTATTATTGGGTGTTTGCTAATGTTACCCCATCATTTGACACTCAAAATCATATTATTGGGTATCACTCTACAAGACGACGACCAAATAGAAAAGGTTTAGATATTATCAAACCCTTATATGATTTATTAAGAAAGCACGAAGTTATCGGTGGAATTGATGCAAGCGAATTATTGCTTGAAGAATTTTTAGAAAAAAAAGGAGTAAAATATGATGAATTTCTCTTCACTATCCAGCACAGCTAAAATTAATTTAGCACATATTGTAGTAGTTTTTATAGGAGCTGTATCTCTCTATACTCTTCAAGGTTTAAATCCTGAAGCACTATTTTTTAGTTCATTAAATATTATAGTAGCTTTGTTAGGTTTTAACTTTATTAGAATAGAGCAAAGTGTTGTAGCAAATACAGCAAATGTTTTAGCAGAAGCTGTTAGAGGAAATTTTGAGATTAGAGATGTTGGAAGAAAATTAAATGGACCAATTGGCGAACTTGCTTGGAATGTAAATAATTTTCTTGACCAGATTGAAAGTTTCATTAGAGAGATAAACACTTCAGTAGAATATGCAGGTAGAAAAGTATATTTTAGAAAAGTGCAGACCACAGGATTAAATACAGCTTTAGCTCGGGCAGGAGTATCTTTAAATCGTTCTATTGATTCTATGGAATCCGACCATAAAGATGATGCAGATATGCAATTTATCACTAAATTAAGTGAAGTTTCTAGTGGAGGTTCTAAGTTTATTGATAATTTTACAACCATTCAAACTCAACTATCTGAAACAACAAGCGAAATAAATTCTCTTGGAACTAATTCAAAAAGTATGGTAACAGACTCATCAAAAAATATGGTTATTATTAATAATATTTCTGAACAGCTTGAGGAATTAATTCTTTTTATTCAGGAAAATGATGGAAGTGTTGAAAGCCTTGTGCAAAAAGCTATCGATATTGATTCTGTTGTTAAATTAATTAAAGATGTTGCAGAACAAACTAATCTGCTTGCTTTAAATGCTGCGGTTGAAGCTGCAAGAGCTGGAGAACACGGTAGAGGATTTGCAGTCGTTGCTGATGAGGTTCGAAAACTTGCAGAGAAAACTCAAAAAGCAACTCAAGAAATTTCTATTTCAATTCAAACTTTACAACAAGAAACAAATAGAATTCAAACCACATCTGAAAAGATGATTCTTGTAGCTGAATCTTCAGCACATAATATTGATATATTCAAAGATAGATTATTAACTTTTGATTCAAAAACAAATAATATTCTTCGTGAAACTTTAAAAATGGAAAATAAAGTATTTGTTATATTAGCCAAAATTGACCATATCTTATTTAAGCGGTCAGCATTTGATGCTATTTCAGAGAAAAATACTCATCTACATTTTGATACTCACCAGATGTGTCGTCTTGGTAAATGGTATTCAAGTGATGGTCTTGTTCGATTTGGCGATATAGAATCTTTCAAACTTATTATTCAACCACATAAAATTGTACATGACAATGTAATTGAATCTATTTCAATGCTTAAAACTGCTGAACTCCAAGGTCATACTCTTGATGAAGATGAAAGAAAACTAATTATATCTTACTTTACAGAAGTTGAATCTGCTAGTGAAACTTTATTCCTTCTGTTAGATAGTACTCTTGAAGAATCAAATTCTGAAGATTTAAAAAAGTTAGAAGAAGTCAAATTAAAAAATGATGCAACTAAAATAGAAAAAGCTAAAGCTCGAAGAAAAAAAGAGAGAGATTTAGAAGAAAAAGAAGCATTAGCAAATTCTGAAGAGAATAACTCTCAAGAATAGATTTTGATTTTTGATTAAAAAAGAATCTATTGAATCTCTTGAGAATTCAATTAATATTGTTGATGTAGTTTCAAGCTATATTGAATTGAAAAAAGCAGGGACAAGTCATAAAGCTCGTTGCCCTTTTCATAAAGAGAAAACTCCCTCCTTTTCAGTCTCCGAACCAAAGCAGATGTTTTACTGTTTTGGTTGTGGAATAGGAGGAAATCTTATAAATTTTGTTCAAAAAATTGAAGATATAAATTTTGTAGAAGCAGTTGAGCTTTTAGCAGATAGATTTGGAGTTCAACTTCAATATGAACAAAATAGAAATAGGAGTTTTGATAAACTTCCTATTCTGCAAATTCTGAATAATTGGTTTGAAAAAAATCTAGCTTCAAATAATTTTGCATATAATTACCTCATCGACAGGGGTCTTACAAAATCAACAATCAAAAACTTTCAACTCGGATACTCTCCAAAATCTTTTGAACTTTTACAATTTCTCGAAAGTAATAATATCGATTTTCAAGATGCCTCAGATTTGGGAGTAGTTGCCTTAAATGAAAATGGCACTTATTACAGTAGATTCAATGAGAGGGTTATGTTTCCAATCTTTTCACAAAGCGGAAAAATTATAGCTTTTGGAGGTCGAACTCTTGGAAATCACCCCGCAAAATATATAAACTCTCCCACAACCCCAGTTTTTAATAAATCCAAAACAATCTACGGTTTTAATTTTGCCCGAAAACATATTGATAAACTTTCTGAAGTTATTATTGTTGAGGGCTACCTTGATGTCATAATGTTACATCAAGCAGGTTTCTTAAATGTTGTCGCTCCACTTGGAACTGCTTTAACTAAAGAGCATATCCACATTTTGAGAAGAGAAAACACAGTTTTTAATTTAGCTTTTGATGGAGATAATGCGGGTTTAGAGGCTATGAAACGAGCTTTAGATATTTTGTTACCTGTTGGCATTGAAACTAAAGTTACAATCTTTGCAAAAGGTATTGACCCTGCAGATTTGATAAAAGATGGAAATATTCAAAAGGTTACTGAACTTTTTTCTCACTCTTTTGATGCTGTGAAATTCTATATCGAAAGAATTGTTTCAAAGTATAATTTGAGTAATCCCTATGATAAAAACAAAGCTTTGGAAGATGTAAAAATATTTATCGCCAAAATTCCTAAAGTTGTAGGTAAAGAGTATTCAGGCTTTATTTCAAATATATTAGCTCTTTCTAGTCCAGATATTCTTTTTAGCAATAAAAAAATTGGTAATTTACAATATTCAAAAGAGAAAGATAATATTATTGGATTTGCTGAAAAATCTATAATTAAAACTGCTATGGATAATCCCACTTTTGTAGATAAAATCATTTCAGAACTCAATGAAACTGACTTCACATATTACAGACATCAATTTCAGATAATTAAAGATAGAGATTTTAGCAACCCTGCTTTAGTTCCTATTGCAATGTCTGAATGTAATAGTTTTTCTCCTGAGGAACTTGAATCTCAACTTATTCATTTACAAATGAAAAATATTTCAATCAAACTGAAAACTAGAGGATTGAATTTTTCTGAAGGTCGTAACCTTAAAAATAATCTAATTTCTTTGAGAAAAAAACTTTTGGCTTTAAATAATTAGAGTAGCTCTCCGTGTCAAGCACGAAGATAACGGGTTGTTGTCATTATCGGGCTTGACCCACAATACTCTCTATTTAGTTAATCCTGATATTAAATCATTTAAAGAGTTTTGATACAGATTTACATCTTGTTCAGTTTTTGCTTCAAAACGAGTAACCAAAACTGGAGTGGTATTACTTGCTCGAACAAGACCCCAACCATTTTCAAAAACAACTCTGACTCCATCAATATCAATAATTTTGATTATTTTAGGAAAATCTTTTGGAGGGTTTGAAAGCACTTTTTTCAAATCTACAATCATCTGAAATTTCTTATCTTCAGTTGTAGGAATCTTTATCTCTTCAGTAGAAAAAAGTTTCGGTAGTTTTGAAACCTCATCATCAAGATTGACACCTTTAAGCATAAGTTCTAAAACTCGTAAAGTTGTATAGATTGCATCGTCGTAACCAAAATATCTATCATTAAAAAAGATATGTCCGCTAACTTCCGCAGCTAAATCAGCATTCAATTCTCGAATTTTCACTTTCAAATTGCTATGCCCAGTTTTATACATAATTGCTCTTCCGCCTCTTTCTTCGATGAGGTCATACATAATTTGAGAACATTTTACTTCTCCAATTACCGTAGGATTTTTCATCTCTTTTGAAAGAATCAAAGCAAGAATATCACCTTTAATATTATTACTTTTTGTCAAAACTGCAATTCTGTCTCCGTCGCCATCAAAAGCAAAGCCAACTGAATATTTACCAGTTTTTAAAGATTTTTCAATATCTTTGAGATTTTTTTTGTCTGTTGGGTCGGGGTGATGATTTGGAAAAGTTCCATCAGGATTTGTAAAAAGTCCTTTTGCATCAATACCAAGTTTTTCAAACACTTTATCGATAACAACTCCCGCAACTCCATTGCCAACATCATAGACAATTTTTTCTTTGAAGTGTTTAAGATGTTGAAATTGAGAAACTAAATAATTAATATATTTCTCTTTTGCAGGAATTTCGATAACTGAAATATCTTGTTTCTCAATTTTTACATCTCGACTAATGTTTTTAACAACTTTTTCACCGACCGCATAAATATCATCTCCAAAAAATGGCTTTTTATTTACCGTAATTTTAAAGCCATTATATTCTGGTGGGTTGTGAGAGCCTGTAATCATAATTGAACCGCTCGGAGTAATTCCGTCGTAACTTGTATAATTTGTAAAATAGTTATTTGGAGTTGGAACAAGCCCAATATCTAAAATTTTTAAACCTGCTGAACTTAAACCTGCTGATAGAAATTGGAATAGAGAAACTGAATGAACTCTTGCATCGTAACCAACCGCTACATAATTTCCGTGAGCTTTAATTTTTTTTCCTATAAAGTGACCAATCCAAAAAACTGTTTCGCGATTTAATTCTTTTTGAAAAATTCCACGAATATCATACTCTCTAAAGATGTTGTGCATAATAATATTTTCTCCTATATAAATAAATGATGTAGAGATATTCTAACATATTCAAGAACTTAGTAAAAATATTTATTTTGAATAAAAAACTGTTAAATCCAAAAATTATATATTTAGTCAGCCTCAACAACTCATAAGAGATTTCAGCATATTAAAAGAAATAGGTAGGTAGAATCAACACTAAAATTTTATACAAAGAGAATTTTAATGAATAAAGTATTTTCAGTTATTGTAGTAGTGTTTATATTTTTTGGTTGTGGAAATGACGAAAATAAATATACAGAGAAAAAAGATGAGGTTATTAGTGAAAAATCAATCTATTTAATTATGAAATCTTTAACAAACCCATTTTTTATAGAGATGAATGAGGGAGCTACAAAAGCATCAAAAGAGTTTGGTTTTAAACTTGAGGTTCGTTCGGGAACAAATGAAACTTCTATTGAACAGCAAATATCTTTCGTAAATGAAGCAATCAAAAATGGTGCAGATGCGATTGTAATAGCTCCAGCAGATTCTGTAAAAATCATTCCTATCTTAAAAAAGGCTCAAAATCTTGGTTTAAAAATAGTGAATATTGATAATAGAATTGATATTGAGAGTTTGCAAAAAATTGGTATGAAACCTTTACCTTTTATTAGTGTGGATAATGAAAAGGGCGGATATTTATCAGCAAAAGCTATTATAGATAATAGTCCAACAAACTCAAAAGCTATAATTTTAGAGGGAATTCGAAGTGCAAAAAATGCTATGGAAAGAAGAGATGGAGCTTTAAAAGCTTTTAAAGAAGCAGGTATTACCGTGGTTGCTATGGAAAGTGCTAACTGGAAAATAGACGAGGCTTATAATGTGTTCAAAAATCTATATGCAAAACATTTAGATGTAAATCTGCTATTTTGTGCAAATGATATGATGGCATTAGGAGTATTGAGATATATTGAAGAAAATAACATACAAAACATTTCAATCGCATCTTATGACGATATATCAGATGTTCATAAATTAATTCAAAATGGCAAAATTAAAGCTACAATTAATCAACGAGCCGACCTCCAAGGTTATTTTGGAACAAAATTTGCCTACGATTTAATTATGAAAAGAAATGTCCCTCTAAATAAATCTGTTGAAATTAGCCTAATTATCAAAAAATAGATTTGAAATATAATTTTTTTAATACCTTACGAGGCAACATCTTAATATTTGTTATTTTAAGCTCGTTTATTCCATTATTATTTTTAGGAACTATCTCATATATCACATCTATAAAAGCTATAAAAGATGAAGCAAATATCTTAACAAAAAATATTATGGAAGAAAAACTTTCTCATATTTATACTTTGATGAATCAGTCTGAAAACCTCATCAGAAGTATTGTTGAAAATAAGAAATTTATCCAAATTATCAAAAACACAGGTAAAAATGAGAGTTTTGATAGATTAAGCACTCAATCTGTAATAGGCAATTTACTCGGAAGCTATCTCCATATGGAGGGGCTTATAAGTATTAATATCAGTTTGTTAGATGGTAGAAATTTCAATGTTGGAAAACTATTTCAATCAGGAAAAGTAAATTTAGATTTAAGAGATAAACTTTTAAATAAAGCTTTAATAGACAAATATAAATTATATTGGTCGGGTATTGCAGAAAATATTCTATTAAATTCATCAAATAAATATGTGATTCCAGCAGTGATGGCAATTACAAAATTAGATGAAAATACTATGGAGGATATTCCACTTGGAATATTACAGCTAACATTTGGTATTGATAGTTTTTACAAAAGTATGAAAAGTAATTATAAAGATAATATTTATTTTATTCTTATCGATAATAACTACAATATTCTTTCTCATAAAAATCAAAAGTCAGTTAATACAAAATTAGATGCTGAAGTTCAAAAAAGATTAGTAGGTAATTTAGGGAAATTTTCATTTTCGCTTGATGGTGAAAATAGTCAAATTTTATATCAAAAACTCACAGATAATAATTTTATGCTTTTAGGAATTATTCCGACCAAGCCTCAAGAAAAAATGATAGAAAAAATTGCAATTTACACAATTGGCTTAGTTCTTTTTGCAATAATTATATTACTTTTAAGTATATATTATATCTCAAAAAATATGTTAATTCCGATGCAAAACATTACAAATAGCTTTAAGCAAGTTGAAAAAAATCATTTCGATAATATTTCCATTGCAAATAGTAATATTAAAGAGATTCGAGAATTAAAATATGGTTTAACTTCTTATATTACAACTGCAAAAACTGTATTTGAAGTTTCTTATAATCTAGAAAAATCTCATAAAAATATTAAAGATTCTATTAAATTTGCATCTTTAATTCAAAATGCTCTTTTACCCAATAATGCGATATTGGATAGTTTCACACAAGATAATTTAGTCTTTTGGCAACCTCGCGATACTGTCGGCGGTGATATTTATCTTGCAACTGAATTAGATAGCGAAAACGAAATTATTATAATGGTAATTGATGGAGCTGGTCACGGAGTACCTGGAGCATTTGTAACAATGCTTGTTAAAGCTATTGAAACTCAAATCATCGGAGAAATTAAATTAGGACTGCTTGAACCAAGTCCTGCACTTATTCTAGAATACTTTAATATGGCGATAAAAGTTATGTTAAAACAAGAAAAAGGGTCAAAATCAAATACTGGTTTTGATGGAGGCATTCTCTATTACAACAAAGAAACAAATATTTGTAAATATGCTGGTGCAAAAACTCCTCTCTATATTGTTCAAGATGGAAAGCTTGAAATCTTAAAATCTGATAGAAAAAATGTCGGTTTTGTTAGAACTAAACTTGACCAAAAATATACTGAATATGATATTGAAATAAAAAGCGGAACTCAAATCTATCTTTGCACAGATGGAATAATTGACCAAGAGGGTGAAAATAATTCTCGTTATGGAAAGTCAAGGTTTGAAAAATTGATTTTGGAAAATTCAGATAAAACTTTTACAGAACAAAGAAATTCAATAGTTGCTGATTTTGAGAATTTTCAGTCAGATTTTGAACAAAGCGATGATATTACAGTTCTCGGATTGAAGTTCTAAAAACTGGGTATAATTTATAAAAAGGCTTATTTTGTTTCAAGCTCTCCTATTTTTACTACTCTCAAATCTACTATTTTCTGATTCCTGTTTAAATTGTCATAAAGGCATTGAGCCAATTATGGATAGAAATTCAGAAATGATGAAAGAGATTTACAAAATCTCTGAAAAAGCAGGTTATCCAAAAAATGACTGTATCGTTTGTCACGGTGGGAATCCTGAACAATCAAACAAAGAGAAAGCTCACAGCGGAACTGTTCAATATTTCCAAAGTCACGATGGTGCAAAAGAGTTCTACCCCTCTCCATCTTCACCGTGGATAAATAAAAATACTTGCGGACTTTGTCACTCTGAACAAGTTGAAGCTCAATACAACTCTTTGATGATGACGGAAGCTGGAAAAATTCAAGGTTCTCTGTGGGGTTTTGGAGGTCAAAACGGCTACAAACACGATATTGCAAATTACAAAACTTCAGAAAATCTCGATTTACATAAAAAGCTAGGAACGGCGGAATATGTGAAATATATGAAACAACTTAGAAAACTTGAACCTCAAGCTTTTCCAAAAGAGATGAAAGAGTTAGCCCAAGCTCCGACTGCCGATGAGGTTGAAAAAAATCCTGAATTAGCAGTTTATACATATATGAGACAGGATTGTCAAAGATGTCATACGGGAATAAAAGGGGCAGGACGAAACACTCGCGGAGATTATCGTGGTTTAGGTTGTGCATCGTGTCATATTCCATATTCAAATTCTGGTATTTACGAGGGTAACGATATTTCAATTCCAAAAACTCAAGGTCATCTTTTGGTTCATTCAATTCAATCAACTCGCGAAGTCAAAGTGAAAATTCACGACCAAAACTATTCGGGTATTCCCGTTGAGACTTGCGACAGCTGTCATAATCGAGGAAAAAGAATCGGAGTCTCATATCAAGGACTTATGGAAAGCGGTTACGGTTCGCCGTGGAATGAAGATGGGTCAGCACAAAAAAAGCTTCACGGAAAAAGATATTTGCACCTAAAATCTGATATTCATTTCAAAAAAGGTATGCTTTGTCAAGATTGCCACACCTCATCGGATATGCACGGCGACGGGCTTTTAGCTGGTACAACTTTAGGAGCTGTTGAAATTGAGTGTCAAGATTGTCACGGAACAACTCAAAAATATCCGTGGGAACTTCCGCTTGGATATTCTGATGAGTTTAACACTTCCGAAAAAGTTGGCACAGCTCGAGGAGTTACAAATACTCTAAAAGATTATCTCAAAATGGGAACTGAATATAATCCAAAAGAGGGCTACCTTATTTCTGCTCGTGGAAATCCTTTAACAAATGTTGTCAGAGAAAAAAATAGTTCTGTAACTGTCCATTTGGCAAATGGCAAAGATATTAGTTTGCAACCTCTCAAAAAATTGAATTCTGAAAACAGACTTTCTCAAGATGGCAAAATTGCGATGGATACAATTTCCGCACATACTAAAAAACTTGAATGTTACACTTGCCACGCAACTTGGGCTCCTCAATGTTACGGTTGCCATATTAAAGTGGATTATTCAAAAGGTAAGCAAAATATTGATTGGCTCAAAGCTTCTCACGACCACGACCTACACGGAACTGGTGGAGATATGCGAGGCGACCTGAAAAAATATTTAATTGATGGAAAAGTGACAGAAACTCGTTCATATCTTAGATGGGAAGACCCCGCACTTTCTCAAAATGGTGAGGGTAGAATCTCTCCAACAATTCCTGGGTGTCAAACTACGGTAACCGTTATTGGAAAAGAGGGAAATACACTTTTGAAAAACCATATTTTCAAGATTCCCAATGTTGAGGGAGCGGGTGAAGATGGTCAGTTGGGAATTGATATGTCGCCAATTCAACCTCATACAATTCAGAAAGAATCAAGAAGCTGTGAAAGTTGCCATACAAATCCAAAAGCTATGGGTTTAGGAATTGAGAGCGGAAAATTGTATGAAAATCCGTCAAACTCTTATGTCGCAGATATGTTTGGTTCAAAAAATGCTGAAAAACAGTTTGAAGACATTCCAAACCTGAAAATGGATTGGTCAAGATTTGTTGATGAAAACGGAATTCAACTTCAAACTGTCGGACACCATTTTAAACTATCTCAACCTTTGAATAAAGAGCAGATGGCAAAATTAGATAGACGAGGAGTCTGTTTAAGTTGTCATCAAAAAATTCCAGATGGCGATTTAGCAATAAATCTGATAAGTCATATTGCAAAATATGGAGATATTCAAATTGATAGAAAAATGCACGAGGATATTTTGCAAAAATCTATTCGAATTTCTGCTTGGATACAAATTGGAATTCCGTTTTTAATTTTAATAGCTATTTTAATTTGGTGGAAACGAAAATCTAGTCTGACTCAATAACCTTGTTATTAAGCCCAATAATTAATTTTTGGGCTTAATCATCATATACATATATAGATTTTTATTTAAATAGTTTTACTAAAGACCTTTTTCGATTCAGAGTGTTTTTTCATATATCCATCAAAAACCATCGCAATATTTCTAATTATCATAGAGCCTGTAAAACTGATTTCAATACTATTTTTATCAATTGTCAAAATAGATTCATCAATAAATGGTTTCAAATTTACAACCTCATCTTTAAAGTATTCAAAGAATTTCACTTGATGAGTTTCTTCAAATCTTGAAATATTGAGTTTGAAATTACTCATTAATTCCATAATTACATCTTTGCGAATTTTATCGTCGTCAGAAAGTTTCACACCTCGAAAAATTGGGAGTTTGCCTTGAGAAATTGATTCTTCATAGCTTTTCATATCTTTCAAGTTTTGAATATAGTATCTTTCACCGTCGCCGATTGAAGTCAAGCCGATTCCCACAAGTTGAGTTCCGCCCTTAGTTGTGTAGCCTTGGAAATTTCGGTGAAGTTCGCCTTTCTCAATTGCTAAAAAAAGTTCATCGTCAGGTTTTGCGAAATGGTCCATTCCAATCATTTTGTAACCGTTACCATTTAGATAGTCGATTGTATATTTTAGAATTTTCAATTTTTCGGTAGGTTCAGGCAAAGTGTGTTCGTCAATTTTTCTCATTGTTTTCATTAACCAAGGAACGTGAGCATAGTTGAAAATGGCAAATCTATCAGGATTCAGCTTTTTAGAAAGTTCTAAAGTTTGTTGAAAAGTTTCAAGAGTTTGAAAAGGAAGTCCATAAATCAAGTCAATATTTATAGATTCAATTCCATATTTTCGAGCAAGTTTAACACTATCTTCAACTACATTAAAAGGTTGAATTCGATGAACAGCAGTTTGGACTTTCTCATCAAAATCTTGAACTCCAAAGCTAATTCTATTAAATCCGTTTTTAGTTAAAACTTGAATCTGTTCCTCATTTAAATAGCGAGGGTCAATTTCGCAACTAATTTCTGCTTTATCAGAAAAATTGGTAAAAGTAGTTTTTATATATCCGATAATTTCTGATAATTCATCAGCGGTAAAAAAAGTTGGAGTTCCTCCACCAAAATGAAGCTGGATAACTTCCCGATTTGTATCAAGATACTTTTTTAAAATATCCATTTCCATTTTTAGATAATCGATATATCGCAACCGTTTTTCAGCCTTTGAAGTATATACAACATTGCACCCACAGAAATAACAAGCACTTCTACAAAAAGGCAGATGAAAATATAAAGATAATGGAGTTTTTAAAGTTTTTAACTCTTTAATATATTCCTCACGAACCTCATCGCTATCTTTAAACTCGATTGCGGTTGGGTAACTTGTATATCTTGGTCCTGCTTTTGAGAACCGTCCAATTTTTTCAAAATCAATATTTTCCATAATCTTAACTTTTTTTTAACTTGGATTATAGTTAAAAAATATAAAATTATAAAATCAATCCAGCTTCTAATAAAAATTGAGAGGGTTCAAATGAGCGGACTTTCCGTTTTTCATCTCTTTTTTGTTCGTCTCTTTCAGCAAAAGATAAATATAAAATATTTTCAGCACGAGTAACCGCCACATAGAAAAGTCTTCTTTCTTCATCGATTCCGCCATTTTGAGATGCTAATTTAGTATTTGGAAATCGTCCATTCATTAAATCAACAATATAAACTTCTCGAAATTCCAAACCTTTGCTCGCATGAACAGTTAATAAATTTATTCCCTCACCTTGGGTGGCATCGCTTGCACCTAAAATCATAGCATTTAAAAAACTACGATGTTCTGAATAGTTTCGAGAGATTTTTTTTATCAATCTTGCTCGACTAACAATTTTTTCGATAGCATCTTTCTCTTTATTTTTAGAGTGTTCGCCATTTGCAAGTTTTGAGCGAGATTTAACAAGCGATTTGAAAATATATCTAAAAATATCATTGTTTGCGATAGTATCTACGGCTGAAAATGGCGATGAGGTTTTTCTGAAATCTAGCATTAATTTTCGTAGTTCAAAAAGTGTCTTAGCTCCATCTTCACTAATTCGCGGGTGTTTCAAAATTGGATTTGATAAAAAACCATCAGGAAAACCTAAATCTTTAAATCTTGAAACAGTTCCTAACTCTTCAAAATAGTTAGAAAGCAGAAGTTGAGTATTTGCTCGATTGTGTTCAAATGGATTTCCAACAGTTCTATCAGGCGAAAATAAACCTTTGTAAATTGAACCTTTGCCTAATCTTTTCAGACCTTCAAATATCTCTTTTGCAATTGAAGCTCCAACACCTTTTGAATATTCAAAAATATGGATAAAAGCCATCATATCTTTTTGATTGACTAAAAATTGATAAATATCTAACAGAGCTTTTATCTCTTTTGTTTCAAAAAGTCCTTTTCCACCTCGCCGTTTTGATGGGATTTTCAACTCTCTTAAAGTTGCCTCGACACCATCTGCCGAGCTATTATTTCTAAAAAGAACAGCAATTTTTTCGTGTGGAGTTTTACTATTTTGTATCATCTTTGAGATACCACGATATTGGTCAAAAAGTTCAGGATATTTTAGTAATTTTGGTTGAATATTTGGGGCGGTTTTTGTAACTTCAAGCCGTTTTTCATAAAGCCTATCATTTTTCTCAATTACCCTATTTGCTAAAGCTAGAATTGGGGCGGTCGAACGATAGTTTTTAGTTAAAGTATGAATTTCTGCATCTTGAAATCTTGTCTGAAAATTTGCAATAATTTCGATATTTGCTCCGTTAAAAGCATAAATACTTTGGTCGTAATCGCCAACACAAAACAGTGATTTTGGTTCTAAAGCTGTAATTACAGAATCTTGTAAAAGGTTTGTATCCTGATATTCATCAACTAGAACTTCATAGAAATTTGGTTTCTTAATTTTTACCGCTTTCACCATTTTTAAAAGCAGGTCATTGAAATTCATAAAATTTAGCTCATCTTTGACCTCATCGAATTCATCTACAATATCTTGATAAACATCAGCATAAATTGAATGCTCTTCTCGATTTTCATCAATCCAATCTCCAAAATATTTTTCTAACTCCACATTTTGATAGAAATTATAAAGTTCATAAAGGTGTTTTGATGAATACGGCACAGTTGATTCAGAAATCATTGATGAGAAATCTCGCTTATCATAAACCGTACGAAACAGAGTTTTGATATCACTTTCTCTTTTTAGTAAAAGTCGCGAATTTACTGTTTTCAAATGTCGGTAGCTTACAGAGTGAAAAGTTCCCGCCTCAATTCTTTTTGCAATATCAGAAGATAAAATCTTTGAAACTCTTTCTATCATCTCTTGCGATGCTTTATTCGTAAAAGTTAAAAGTAGAATTTCCTCGGGTGGAATCTTTTGAACTTTTATTAGATATGCAATCCGCCCAACGATTGTAGAAGTTTTTCCAGTCCCCGCCGAAGCGATAACTAAATTATGTCCAACTTTGGCAGTTGCTGATTTATATTGATTCTCATTTAGATTTAGTTTTGACAGTGGCATCTATTTTTGAATCCAAAATATAATATCTTGAGATTCTATTAAATATGATAGTTTCAGAGTTTTTCCTTTTAAATATAATTCGGGTTAAGCCCGAAGATTACGGGCTATTGCCATTATCGAGCTTGACCCGATAAATTAGCTGTAATTGAGTTTAACTAGATTATTTCAGAAATTAATTTTTCAGCCTGTTTTAAACCTTTTTCAACTTCATCAAAAATTAAAACAACTCCCATTCTTCTATCTTTGTGAGATTCAGGTTTTCCAAATGCTCTAAAATATGAGTTCTTAGAAAATGTATTTTTTGGAACTTGAATAGTGGGTGAAAAACTAGTTTCTTGAGTTTTAAAAGCTCCAGAAACTCCCGAACCATAGAAAATATAATCTAAAGGTAAATCAAGAACAGCTCGGAGATGTAAGGCGAATTCTGATTGAGATTGGGTAATCATTGTAACCATTCCAGTATCGTGTGGGCGGGGGCTGACTTCAGAAAAATAGACCTCATCGCCTTTAACAAAAAGTTCAACTCCAAAAAGACCACGACCACCTAAACCGTCAGTAATTTTTTTTGCAATGAATTTTGATTTTTCTTTAGCAATTTCGCTCATTTCCATAGGTTGCCAAGAGAATATATAGTCACCATCTTTTTGGATATGCCCAATCGGTTCGCAGAAAACAGTTTCAGAACTATTTTTCACAGTTAAAAGAGTGATTTCGTAGTCAAAATTGATAAATTCCTCTACAATTAATTCACTGCTATCTCCACGAGCATTTTTAGCTAATTCCCAAGAGTTTTCTAAATCATCGATACTTTTTGCGATAGATTGCCCGTGACCTGATGAACTCATCACAGGTTTAATTACAACAGGAAAACCTATTTTTATTGCTGATTCTTTCATATCTTTAAAAGTTGAAACAAAGAAATATTTACTCGTCGCAAGTCCTAAATCTTCGTGAGCAAATTTACGAATATTTTTACGATTCATAGTTTTATGAACTGCTTTTGCATTTGGAATAACTGTAAAACCGCTTTCTTCAATTTCAAGAAGTGCATCAATATTTATAGCTTCAATTTCTGGCAAGATATAGTTTGGTTTTTCTTTCTGAATTACCTCTATTAGCTGTTCTCGATTTTTCATATCAATTACATAACTTTTATGTGCAACTAAATGAGCTGGGGCATTCTCATATCTATCCACCGCTACAACTTCTAAACCTAATCTTTGGGCTTCGATAGCGACCTCTTTTCCTAATTCTCCGCTTCCTAAAAGCATAATTTTAATGCTGTTACTTTTTAAAGGTGATGTAAATATCATATTTCTATCCTAAATATATTTTATAGATTATCGGTATTCAAAATAATTGCTACAATTTTCCTATTATTTTTAGATAAAATTAAAAAAATAAAAAAAGGATATATTTAGATGAATATTCACGAATATCAAGCTAAAGAGATTTTCCGAAAATATGGTGTTCCAACACCTCGCGGAATTATTGCTAATACAGTTGAGGAAGCAGTTGCAAATGCTGAACTTCTAGGCGGTCCTATTTGGGTTGTAAAAGCTCAAATTCATGCAGGTGGTCGAGGTTTAGGAGGTGGTGTAAAACTAGCTAAATCTATTGATGAGGTTAAAAAGTATGCTAATGATATTTTAGGTATGACTTTAGTTACTCATCAAACTGGAGCAGAAGGCAAACTTGTTAAAAAAATCTACATCGAAGAGGGTGCAGACATTAAAGCTGAATATTATCTTTCAGTTGTTCTTGACCGAGCTAAAGAGATGCCAATTATTATGGCTTCGACAGAGGGCGGAATGGATATTGAAACTGTGGCTGAAAATACTCCTGAAAAAATTATCTCTGTTTCTGTTGATTCTTCTATCGGAATTCAAGGTTTTCATATGCGAGAACTTGCTTTCGGTTTAGGTTTAACTAAAGAGGAGATGAAACCATTTGGAAAACTTGTAAGCTCTTTATATAAAGCTTATATGGACACAGATGCTGAAATGATTGAAATCAATCCTTTAATCAAAACTGGTGATAGTCAATTTATCGCACTTGATGGAAAAATGGGATTTGATGATAATGCTTTAGGCAGACATAAAGATATTGAAGCTATGCGAGACCTGTCAGAGGAAGAACCAACAGAAACTGAAGCTAAACAATATGGTTTAAGTTACATTAAATTAGATGGTAAAGTTGGCTGTATGGTAAATGGGGCTGGTCTTGCAATGGCAACTATGGATATTATCAAACACGAGGGTGGCGAACCTGCTAACTTCTTAGATGTTGGTGGTAGTGCGAATGCTGAAACTGTTGCTAAAGGTTTTGAGATTATTCTTCAAGATAAGAATGTGAAAGCTATTTTTGTAAATATCTTTGGTGGAATTGTTAGATGTGATAGAGTTGCAAACGGAATTCTTGAAGCTACAAAAATCACAAAAGTTGATGTTCCTGTTGTTGTAAGACTTGACGGAACAAATGCAGAAGAAGCAAAAATCATCTTGAAAAACTCAAAAATTGACAATATTATCACTGCTGAAAATCTTGTAGATGGTGCTAAAAAAGTTGTTGAGGCGAGTAAGTAAGTTTTGAAAATTTGGAGTGTTAATACTTTCAGTACAGAAAAAGGTGATAAGGTTGTCAGAGAGTTTTTTAATGATAATCTGATTTATATTTGGCAAAAAGAGAACAAAAAACGAACTCTCAAAAATATTAATCAATGTGATTGGATTTTAGCTTACCATAACAAAAAACAAATTGTTGGGGTTGGAATAGCTACTGCAAAATCAGCAATTGATGAAGATACTAAAGAGTGGATAAATGTTAATTGGCTTTGTCAAAATTTGGATAATCCAATTCATTTAGCAGATATCGAATCTGATAAAAAAGTTTCAATGTTTCGAGAAGCTGTTTTTAATTGGACTGAAAATATAAGTATGAAAAAACTTCTAACTGAAATCGGAAAAAGACAAGCTTAAAAAATGATGAAAAACAGAAAAGGTAATTAAATTTTGAATATTTGGAGTGTTAGCACTATTTCTACTGAACTACATTATCAAGGTTCAGATGTTTTCTTTAAACAAAATAGAGTTGTAGTTTGGTATCAAAAGCTAAAAGCTTTGTCGGGTGTAAAATGTGGTGATCTTATTTTTGCTTATGCAAATGATGATAATATTACTGGAATTGGTTTTGCAAAATCTTTACAAGAACATTTTATATCAAAAGATGTAGCTGAAGAAGAGTGGATTTATGTAAATTGGATATTTAAGAGTATTAAGAATCCAATATCTATTATCGATCTATATCATTCTGATTTAGAAGAGGGTTTGGATATTGAATTTGATACAAATGAAGATTGTGATTTTAAAAATATTCCTGTTCATAATTTAACAGATTATATAGAACACTCTAAAGTTTTAGAAGAAGTTAGTAAAAAAGCTTAAAAAATGGCAGAAATAGATAGTTTAAAAGAGGAAATTGCTAATAAAAGAGAATTTCTTAGAGGTTTTATAGTTTTAGCAATTACTATTTTAAGTGGAATTGTAATGACTCTTTATAAAGTGGCTTCAAAAGATTTAGATATTTATATGCTGATTTTTGTTGCTTTTGGAATTATCGCACTTTCTATAAATTCATTTTTAATAAAATACATGTATAGAAAAATCTCAAATCTTACAAAGGATCTTGAAAATGTTTGATTTACAAATTATCTTAAGTTTTGCAATTTTGTCAGGTTTAACAGTTGCTTTCTATGTTTTCTTAAAAGATATTCAGAAAATGGTTGAAAACTAAAAATGAAAAAACTAAATTTTTCTTCAATCACTTTAGATAAACTTGATGAATATTTCAATTTGGAGTTTGTAAAAGATGAAAAACTCTTTGATACTATTTTCAATTTTGAATATCAGTTTTCAAAAGAGGAAAATATCTTTTTACAAAACCTCATCGATAGAAATTTGCAATTTGTAGATTTTTATACAGAAGAGGAGTTAAAAATGAAATTTTTATCTTTTATCCTAAATCGTGTAGATTTTTATTCCAACGGAATTAAAGATTGGTATGAGAGAGGTTTAAAAGGTAAAGTTGGCGATGTGATTTTTAATGGAACAACTGATTTTATGGTAGCGACAGGTTTAACAGAACCAAAAACTCCATATTTTTTTATTCAGGAGTTTAAGAAAACAAAAATTTCATCTTTGCCACTTCCTCAACTTCTTGCAGAGATGATTGTAGCTTTAGAGTTGAATTCAACAAGTTCTATTTTTGGAGCTTACATTATTGGTAAGCGGTGGGACTTCGTTTATTTAGAGAAGATTGAGAAAAATAGTTATAGATATTCTATTGCTGAAAGTTTGGATAGTTTTAAGTTTTCTGATTTGCAAATTATCTATAAAAATCTACAAGCTGTAAAAAATCTGTATTGTGAAAAGTAGGGGTCTATAAAATATGAGAAAATTATCATTTGGAAATATTACAATCGACAATCTATTAGAGTATTTTTCAATATCTCAAAATAGTGAAATGCTTGAATTGGATATTTCAGATGTTCAAATTTCAAAAGATAATACTATTTTCTTAGAAAACCTCATCAAGCAGAATCGAAACTATATTGATGACTATTTAGAAGAGGAGTTGAAAATGCTTTTTATAGCTCCAATTTTGAATTTAGTTA
>Ga0256826_1000116_pt1 | contig 40263 bp, 29 predicted proteins | sample CV79metaG_FD_185975 | JGI IMG/M metagenome (GOLD analysis project Ga0256826, IMG submission 185975) | Hydrothermal vent microbial communities from East Pacific Rise, Pacific Ocean - CV79 | ecosystem: Environmental > Aquatic > Marine > Hydrothermal vents | place: Pacific Ocean: East Pacific Rise...
AGCACCTTTGTATCTTCTCTGTAGTGCTTAGGTTGAATCTCTATTACCTTGACACCACCTAGTCTATAGTGTTTAAGCGTGGCTCCCAACTTTTTGACAATAGCATCACTAGATGCTTTAAGGGCCTTCTCGTTGGCTTCATAAGCATATTGCCACCCTTTTATATCATCTGCATCAGGCATAATAACATTACGCACCTCAAAAGTAAAACTTTTTATTGCAGCTTGAGCCTCTTTAGATACAGTTGTAGGTACATGAAAATCAGAAGATAACAGTACTAATGGAAGTACTAAAAAGAGTAAATATCTCATGATTATCTCCTTTATTTAACACTATTGATGTGTTGGTGAGCCCATAAACGGCACATTTTTTCTCTCTTTATAGGTTATGTGAGGTACATCTTCACCACTACGATAAACTTGTCTTCCACCCAAGAAGGTACTCAAAACTTTAGTTTTATGAATCTGCGTAGGTTTGATCTCAAGTAAGTTTTGATCAAGTACGATAAAGTCTGCAAATTTACCCGGAGTGATTGAGCCAATCTCATTCTCTTTTTGCTCGCTGTAAGCACCACCCATAGTGTAGATATAGATTGCTTCTTCTATGGTAATTGCCATATCTTTGGCATTCACAGGTTTTCCTACACCACCAGGCAGTTGTCGTGTGACCATACCTTCCATTGGTTTCCATGGATTGATAGGTGAGACTGTAAGGTCTGAACCCGCAGACATATGAACACCACGATCTAAGAGTGGGCGAAACGGAAATATCCATTGAAGGCGTTCTTCCCCCACATCAGCCTTTATGGTTTCAATGGCAGGGTCTGGCATCCAAAAGTAAGGCGACATATCACAAAGTACATCATTAGCTTTGATTCTGTCATAATCTGCAGGATCAACAAACACGGTATGCGCGATTCCATGACGACGGGTACTTCCATATTTACGTGTCTGCTCAATAGCATCAATGACCGTACTAATGGCTCTGTCTCCAACCGCGTGAGCTCTGACTACATAACCCATTTTGTCATACTCTACAACTTTCTTTTTGAAGTACTCAGGATCATTACGCCAAAAACCACGGTTTTTAGTTCCGATAAACGGCTCTTTCATTACGGCAGTCTGTCCACCCGCTGAACCATCTAACACAAACTTAATCCCAATCAAGTTAACCTTGTCAGAATATTTATGTGGTCCTTTGTCTATAAGATCTTGCGTAAGTTTTTTTATCCATTTACCATGCCAATCAACGGGGTCTGTCACATAGATAGTAACCCTAGTGGTCAGTCTGTCCATATCTTCAAGGGCTTGATAGTTTTCAATATTCCAAGGTCTTGCCCAGATATCTGTAATGGACGTAAAACCATAAGAGTTTAACTCATGAAATACGGGAATGAACCCACGTTTTGCCTGTTCTTCGGGGCTTGGTCTCTCTTTTAAAAACTCTTCCCAAATCATATTTGCGGCAACTTCTCTAATAATACCTGTTGGATTACCATCTTTATCGTAATCCCAAGATCCACCTTTTGGAGGTTTGTTCCCTTTTTTAATGCCATACTTTTTCATAGCAAATTCATTGATGACACCCGTATGTCCACCTAAATCCCAGAAAAAGGCAGGACGATCATTAACCCATTTGTCAAGAACCTTATGGTTTGAAGGGATGTTCCATACATCAATATTACCTTCATGGTCTTTTAACCAGTTCATCGGCCCACCAAAGATCCATTTTGTATCAGGGTGCTCTTTCAGAAACTTTGTAATCTCTGCACCAAACTCTTCATACGTCATCTCAGGAGTAGGTATGTTAATATTCATGATGTTTTCAGCTGCCATGTCCGGGTGTATATGGTCTTCAACCATACCCGGCATAACAAACTTCCCTTGCATATCTACGACCTTAGTATGTTTTGTCTTGAGCTTTAACATATCTTCTGTGCTACCCACCGCGTAAAACTTACCATTTTTAATCGCAAATGCTTCTGCTTTAGGATGAGCGGCATCAACCGTATAGACATTTCCATGTGTGTAAATCATGTCGATTTCAGTGGAGGCCATAATCGAACCTCCTACAAACATGCTACTTGCTACCATTAATGCACCAAATTTAGATTTTAACGATCTCATTTTATATCCTTTGATTTATTTTATATCACTCTATACTAGAGATATGACTTCTCATCAAATACGCTTATACACCTTCTCTTTCCATCTCATCAAATAACTTAAAAAGTATCTCCCAAAGATAGAGTTGGCCATAGGCAGTTCCTGTATGCTCTCTATAAGAGCCAAAAAGAGCAATCACATTGCCTGTTTTATGGTCAAAAGCAGAAAACTGCCCATTGACACCGATCATAGTGGAGAAGGTCCTACCTGTTTTATCATCCGTAATGGTTCGCCACTGGTTTTTATAAAAAGCATGAGGGGCTAGGTGCTTTTCGTAAGAGACTCTTGGAAAAGCATCTTTAACTCTTTTATCCCCTTTTTTTATCTGCTCTATATAGGCTTTTGGAACTACCTGTTCACCTTTCCAGTTTTTACCATCATTAACCATTAACCATGAACCAATAGCAAAATCACGATTTGAACAGTTCATAGATCCGGATGCTAGAGAGTCGTGGACTTGGTTGACAAAAAGAGACATCGGGTACTGAAAGCCCCCTTTAGACCAAAGATACTTATCCATCATTTCAGCTAGGTTCATTCCCACAGAGCGTTCTGCTGAAAGGGCCAATATCTCTGTATTTAAACCACGATATTGGTATGCATATCCTGCTTCCCAATCAGGCTTAACTGTTGTAGCAAACTTGGTGAGGTAGTCACTAAAGCTTCTCAAATCCCCTTGATTATCAACAGGTGGAAGTAACTGACCATTTCGCATAAAGAGACCACTATATCCTGTTGCAGCAGACATCGAACTGTCCCAAGTCGAACCATCAGGCATTCCCCAGTTATGATAACCCTTACGTGAACCCAGTACAGTCTGCATTCCTGAGTTCATATCAGCATAATCTTGTATGGCTATCTTTGCCCAAGGTGTTCCTTTAAGCTCCTTAACCCACTTTCCAGCATTATCAGTCGTCTTAAAAAATCCTTGGTCGGCTACAATGTATGCTGCCATCGAAGAGAATGATTTATGAGCAGACATGAGGTGATGGTTGGTCTCCTTAGACGTATTGCTCCAGTAATCCTCTGCAACAATCTCACCTTTTTTATTCATCATCACATAACTATCTACAGAGGCTCTATCTCGCATTAGGTTATACATACTTATTTTTTTACCAGGAATGACATCATCAACCATCATCTTAGATATATCAAACGTATTGGTCACTTTTAGTGGCATCTTATTGGCTTGAGGAGGGGTGATCTTAGCATAGTAGTGAAAGAGTTGTGTATCTGCCATCGTCAAACGCATATACTTAGACTCTTCCCAGTTCTCAACACCAGTTCCATATTTATGCAAGTTTTTTTCAAACTGTTTGCTAGGTACTTCGTAGGTAACAGAAGCAAATAAGTGAGTTGTAGCAACAGCACTTAGTGCAATAAGTATCATTGAACTTTTTTTCATAATCAAATCCTTTAAAATATTATTTAGAGCCCTTAAAACTATAGGTTAAACTACTAATATAGCTTCACTCATATTGTCGACATAATCGAATATTGATTCTTGATTTTGAAGTGTAAAAGAGAGCGGTTTTACATTTAATTAGCAGATCATAACTTTTCATCTTACATCCTTTATCTCAATATAAAGTATGATCGCGCAAGCGTCACTGTGTACTCTTGTTATTAGATCACACCTTGATTCCAAAAATTATAACGCATAAAAATCTAAAAAATATCAATTTATTTGTTCAAGTAATTATATATATAAGTTTAAAAGCAAAACAATCTACCTCTAAAAAATACATATATAATTAAATCCTCTGAACAATTAGGGCATTCTCAGAGGGTTTAATTGAATTGATTTTTTAAATATTTACTATAGATATCTTCAGATCAATACTTAGGATGCAAATATACTAACTGATATCGCAAAAAGAGTGCAGATCAAACTACTAATGAGTTATTTTGATAAAGTAGCATATATATGCAAAAGTAAAAAATTCGCAACATGGTATTGGAATCAAAAATATTCAACCAACTTTGCGAAAAAGATAACTATAATAAAAAAACAGTAGAAGCGTATAATAAGCGTTTAAGGACTCCAATAATGCAACACTTTCAAGCCATCATTGATCACCTGATCACAGTACATAAAAATCCAAATACAAACTATGCAGAAGATCAAATGTTTGCTTCAGCTAATGAACTTAGTTTTGCCATATCAAGACTTATGGATGCTCATAAGATCTTTGCAAGTGAGACATTGGACAACAAAGAGCTTACACCACCACTCCGTGAAGCTTGGTTTAGCATCAGAGAGAGCATGCCTGAAGAGACCGCACAAAACATTGCCTTGTGCATCATGAAAAATACACCGCTAAGTAGCACACAAGAGCAGATAGAGACGATAAGAGCTCTTTTACACAAAGCCCTCTATGAGTTTAGTGACAATCTAGAACTTGCAGATGCATTCAGTGATATTTTCTTCTTAGAAAAACAGATTATGCCTTTTTAGTGACCCAGTCATAAAATCTTGTCAACAGCGAAGGATTTAAAGTGACGTGCTCGAGTATTTGGCCATGCTATTAATCCAAGAGTCTCATTCTAAGTAGTGTACTTGAGTGTGTACACTCTGTATCTAAATCAATATATGAATATGAGTTTTTGTATTGTTAGTGATGTTAGTATGAATTTTTTTTGTGATTGTTGTCTGTAGTTGGTGACCCCAAGGAGATTTGAACTCCTATGGCATGGATGAAAACCATGAATCCTAACCATTAGATGATGGGGCCAATCATGCATAAATGCTTGATGGCGGAAGTATACAAGTGGGTAGCTTAGAAAAAGTTTAAATAGAAATACATTAGACAAAATTTGACAATATTAAAATATCGATTTATAGATTGTTGTTTATGAAGTAGGGGACTAAGAGTACAAATGTACCCTTAGCAGTAAAAATTAGTCGTTGTAAAAGTCACGAAGTGCGCGAATGATAACAGCATTTTTAGAGATTGACTCTGCTTTTGCGTTGTCATTAACAGACTCATAAAGATCTAGAGGAAGAGAGATAGAGAAAGTCTTAGTCTCGATCTTTTTCTTCTTTGTGATCAATGCAGTGATGTTAGTCAAAAGCTCAATGATCTTCTTTGTGTCGATTGGCTTTTGGATGAAACTGTTAACACCAATCTCGATAGACTCAGAAATCTTTTGAATATCATTAGATGCAGAGATGATAATAACGATCTGGTTAGGATTCATCTCACGAATACGACGTGCAAGTTCAATACCATCCATCTCTGGCATGATGATGTCAACAAAAACGATATCTGGAGCACTTTTAGAGTACATCTCTAAAGCTTCAACACCATTATATGCTGATGATACATCAGAAAAGAAGTTCTTGAAAGTCGAGCTAAGTAGTTCGTTTGCTACTTTCTCATCTTCAACTACCATTGCTGTTAATTTTTTTGTCTGTTCAGTCAGTTGTACTAAGTCTACGTTTGCCATATGATCTCTCTTTTTTAAGTAACAGCTTTTTTTTCTAACAAGAAAAAGAGCTATTACTTTTTGGGAATGTTTTTTTGTGTTGCAATTATAAACCGTTAAAGTAAATAGATAACTTAAACCTTAACATTAGAGAAGAGATTTAGGTGATATTTTGCTTTTATGTAGCTAATCGTACTTTTTAAACTGCTCTAACCACTCTTGATTGTCTTCATTTACCCGTTCTTGTTGTAATAAAACAGAATTTATGATGCTAAGAAGTGTCTCTTCATCCATAAAGGAGAGCAGCTTAGGGTTGATATGGGTAAGAGGTATCTCCCCATCATACGTGTTTAATAAGTTTTCTATATCTTGAATCAGTTCATCTTTACGTGTTGACATCTAAGTACTTCTTTTGGTCTCACCAATATAGAGTTGTCTTGGACGGGCAATCTTGAGCTCTTTGTCTTGTTTGAGTTCGATCCACTGTGCGATCCAACCCACAGTACGTCCTATAACAAAAATATTGGTAAACATATTTTTAGGGATTTTTAACGCAGTTAAGATTAAACCTGAGTAAAAGTCGATGTTTGGATATAGTTTTCGTTCTATAAAGTAAGGATCATTTAAAGCAACCTCTTCGATTTTTTTAGCAATAGCTAAAAGTTCACTGTCAACACCAAGCTCATTTTGTAGCTCATCAAGCAAAGATTTAAGAACTTTTGCACGAGGATCAAAGTTTTTATAGACCCTATGTCCAAACCCCATCAGCTTAAAATCATCTTTTGGATCTTTTGCTTTAGCAATAAAATCAGCAACATTATCTAAAGAGCCTATATATTCCAACTGAGAGATCACAGACTCATTGGCACCACCATGAGCACGTCCCCAAAGCGCGTTGATCCCTGCTGAGATCGCCGCATAAGGGTGTGCACCAGTTGAAGCCACACCTCTTACTGTAGAGGTAGATGCATTTTGCTCATGATCAGCATGAAGTGTAAAGATCGTGTCTAGTGCTCTGACCTCGACTTCAGAGATCTCAAGATCTTCTCCTGGGTAGGCACGCATCATATATAAAAAGTTTTCTGTAAAAGAGCGTGAGATATCAGGATAGATAAAAGGTATCCCTAAAGAACGTCTGTAGCTAAATGCTGCAAGTGTAGGCATCTTAGCGATCAAACGTCTTGACATCACTTGCAACTCATCTTTATCATTAATTTCAAGGTGTTCAAAGTAAAAGGTTGACAGGGCAGAGACTGCTGACGCCATCATCGCCATCGGATGTGCTCTATCGGGGAAGGCATAAAAAAGATTTTTGATCCCCTCATGAACAAAAGAGCGTTTACGGATCTCTTTATCAAAACAGATAGACTGCTCTTTGTTGGGTAACTTACCCATCAAAATCAAAAAACAAACATCAAGATAATGTTTATGTTCTGCAAGATCTTCAATCGTATAGCCACGATAACGCAACTCCCCCTTAGCTCCATCTATATAGGTAATACTAGAACGACAACTTGCAGTAGAAGTAAAGCCAGGATCATACGTAAACATACCTGTTTGAGCAAAAAGGGTTCGAATATCTATAACATCTTGACCTTTAGTAGGCGATAAGATCTCAAACTCATAACGTTGATTGTCTCGGTTGTCGATTAAAGTCACAGTTGCCATTATCTCTCTCTTATTATATTTAATCATATTAGAGTAAGTTATCATACTCCGCTTAAGAGTTGACTAAATAAATATTATTTGTTGAAAACAATGGGAATATAATCAAAAAAATGAGAAATACATACTAAAAAGAAGATGTGTGTGCTAATATAATAAAGAACATTAACTCAAACCATACTAAGAGAAGAGGGGTCACAAAATGTTTATCAGATTGCTTTTAATACTGTCTATAGCATCTTCTCTCTCTGCAATCACTGTTATTCAACTTTCTAAAAAAGAGCAACATTTTATTGAAAAAGAGCCTGTTGTCAAAGTAGGCGTCTCTAAAAACTGGATGCCCTTTAACTTCCTCAATGACAAAGGTGAGTTTGATGGTATAGCCCGAGACTATCTTGATCTTATTGCACAAAAAAGTGGTCTACACTTTAAGTATGAAAGTAAAAACCGTTGGAAAGACACCTTCAACTCCTTTAAAGAGGGAAACATTGACCTTCTACCGGCACTCTACTACGCTAAAGACCGTAAACCCTATGGCCGTTTTACAGAAAGTTACGTCAAGTTACGTCAGTTTATCTTTTATAATGAAGACAGAGACGATATTCATAGTTTAGAGGATTTAGAGGGACTCATCGTTGCCATTCCTAAAGGATATGCAACGATTGAGAAGATTCAAGAACTTCATCTTAATATTAAGATCTTAGAAACTAACTCCATAATAGAGTCTATACAAGCTGTCATGAGTGATAAGGCGGATGCTTTAATTGAGGGACAATCTGTCATCAAGATGATCATGCAACAAAATATGATCGCGGGACTCAAAGGGATCCCACAACACGCTTTTAGTCCTAGCTACATTCATATGCAAGTCACCCACGATAAACCTGAGCTTTACTCTATCATTCAAAAATCACTTAAAGCCATTACACAAGAAGAACGTCGTCATATCAGAAAGAAGTGGTCTTACCAAAGCCAAAAGGTGCCCAATACTAAGATTACCTTTACTAAAAAACAACAGTTATGGATCAAGGAGCATCCTAGTATCAATTTTACAGGTGATCCACACTGGTTGCCCTTTGAAGCTTTTAATGATAAAGGGGAGTACATTGGTATTATTGCAGATCTCTTAGATATCATCGAAGAGCGTAGCCACCTACGTTTTAATGTCATCGCTTCAAAAAGCTGGGAACACGCACTCTCTATGCTTGATGATGAGACTGTCCATATGCTGACAGAGACTACAGACTCTAGTCTACGTGCACGCTACAGTTTTACCAACTCATTCTTCTCTAACCCCATTGTCGTGATAATGGATAAGGAGTCACCCTATATCAACTCTCTGCACCAACTTAAAGACAAACGTATTGTCTTGATCAAAGATTACGGTTACACCACCAAGATCAAAGATAAGTATCCTGATCTTCACTTCTATGAAGTAGAAAATATTTCAGAAGGTCTTCTCAGTGTTGCAGATGGAAAATATGATGCCATCTTGACCACCATGGCACTTGGAGGATACCATCTGCGTCAACTGCAACTCACCAATATTAAGGTCGTTGGGAAGACAGAGTTTAAAACACAGATCGGTTTTGCCATCAACCGTGAGTATGAGCCTTTGGTAGGCATTTTAAACCACATCTTTAAAAATATCACCGAACAAGATAAAAATGAGCTTTTAGATAAATGGGTCACACATACTTATGTCGAAAAGACTGACTATACACTTTTATGGCAAATTTTAGGGGTATCACTCTTTCTCATCTTAGCGGCACTTCTTTGGAGTATGCAACTTAAAAGAGAGATCGCAAGACGGGTCATCTTAGAAGAAGAGTTAGCTGAAGTCAATAAAAAAATCACTGACTCCATTGAGTTTGCTTCAATCATACAACAAGCCTTTTTACCAGAACCTCAAGAGTTTCATGGTTATATAGAAGAGGGATTTGCACTCTGGGAACCACGTGATATCGTAGGTGGTGACATCTACTTCTTTAATACTTTAGAAAATAAAGATAAGGCCATACTTATGGTTGTTGACTGTACCGGTCATGGTGTTCCCGGTGCCTTTGTCACCATGTTAGTCAAAACACTTTCACGTAACTTCATCTCTTATATCAACCAAAATAATGAAGAAGTAAGCCCTGCAAAACTTCTACAACTTTTTAATAGCTCTTTAAAACACTTACTCAAGCAAAATGACAAAAGCTCACAATCTAACGCAGGGTTTGACGCTGCTTTTGTTTGCATTGACAAAAAAAGATCCATCATACGTTATGCAGGTGCCAACATCCCACTTTTTTATACAAACAATGGCACCATTAAGACCGTCAAGCCTAACCGTCACTCCATAGGTTACAAGACTTCTGATGTCAATTACATCTTCAAAGACCATGAGATCACCTTTGATAGTACTACGCAGTTTTACATTGCCACCGATGGTTATATTGACCAAAATGGAGGGGAAAAAGGCTTTCCTATGGGTAAAAAACGTTTTATCAAACTCTTAGAAGAGAACCTCTCTCGTAGTTTTGAAGAGCAAAAGATACTCTTACAAGCATACTTAAAAGAGTGGCAGGATGATCAAGAACGTAATGATGATGTCACCGTGGTTGGATTCAAATGTAAAGGAGAAGCATCATGATTGACAAAGATCAAGAGCTTTTACAACTCCTTGACGATGCTATCAATGCAAAAACGATGGATAAAGAGGAGCTCATTGAAGTTCTAAAGCAGGGGAGACGTCGTGTCAAGCGTTTTGACAAGATTGTTAAACAAGCTGATAAACAGCTACTTGAACAGGTCTACCAACAAGAAAAAGAGTTCGACCTACGCATCCAAAATGAGCGTATGATGGCCCAGCAAGCCAAGCATGCTGCCTTAGGTGAGATGATGGATGCAGTGGCCCATCAGTGGAAACAGCCTCTTAATGCCATTACTATGTTAACCGACCTTATGATCTTAGACTATCGCAATGGAAGCGTGGATGAACCTTACCTTAAAGAGTACAAGACCGACATGTGGTCTCAAATAGAGCATATGCTCACAACACTCAGTGAGTTTCGCTCCTTTTTTCGTCCTGACAAACAGGCTGAGAGTATCCATCTTAAAACAACTATTGACACCGTTTTACTGCTTTTAAAAGATGAGTTGATGAAAAATCTTGTTACCATAGAACTCTCTTGCAATGAAAATATCTCTGTGACAGTGATTAAAAATGAGTTTAAGCATATACTACTGAATATACTCAATAACGCTAAAGATGCATTTATTGAGAACAACATTAAACAAAGAGTTGTCAAGATCGATGTTACTGAAGATGAGCAGCTCGTCTGTATTGCACTACGTGATAATGCTGGTGGTATACCTGAGTCAATCTTACCCAATATATTTAAGGCCAATGTCACCTCAAAAGAGGAGGGCAAAGGGACAGGAATAGGGCTCTACATGAGTAAACAGATTGCAGATAAGATGTCAGCTAACCTGACTGCTTATAACCAAGGTGATGGAGCAACCTTTATGCTCAAGATCCCAAAGGAGCTTAACCATGACCATGATAGCGTTTAAGGAGATTCTCGATGAAGAAGGGATCATCTTTAGTTTTAGTGGCACCATCTCTCAAGCCATACTCTCAAGCATTGGAGAGACCATTGAGAGTGAATTTGAGTACATCGACGTTCAAAAAAAGACCATTCTCTCTATCTTTGCAGTCTTTACTGAGCAGATGCAAAACATCATGAGTTACTCAAAAGAGCGGCGACTTCATGCACCTAACCGTCATGCTAGTCCAGGCATCTGTGTCGTAGGTAAGGATGATCACAACAGATACTATGTACATTCTGCCAATATCATTGATGCGACAGATGAAGAGAAGATCGCTACGAAGATAGACTATATCAATACATTAGATCACGATGCACTTCGAGCATACTACCGTACACTACGTCGTAGTGGTAAAGATGTTCATAACAGAGGAGCTGGTCTTGGCTTTATAGAGATGGCCAAAAAGTCTACCCTTCCTTTAGAGTACCACATCACCAAGTTAGATGATACACAATCATTTTTTGAGATCAAAGTTTATATAGAGGAGTCAATATGAAGACATTGCAGATAGAAGCAACCAAATACACACCAGAGATAGCGCTTAACGCAGAGACCCACACTTTAAGTATCAAAGGTAAATCATACCCTGAAAATACTTTTGAATTTTATGAGCCAGTCATTCAATGGTTAGGAGCATATTTTGAACAAGAACCTTTACCACTCACTACGATCAATATGGATATCATCTACTTTAACTCTAGCAGTTCGAAGCTCTTCTTTGATCTTTTTGATCTTGTTGAAGAGGCCCAAGAAAAGGGTCAAGAGATCATTGTCAACTGGTACTATGATGCAGAAAATGAGAGTGCCCAAGAAGCAGGTGAAGACTTTAAAGAGGACTTTGAAGATATGGCCTTCAATATTATCCAAAAATAAGGAGTTAGTATGGCCAATGATGACAAACTCATCACAGCACTAGAAGCTTTTGTAAGTAATGATGTTGAAGTACTTAAAAGTAATGTCCAAAAGATTATCAAAGATTACACTCGCAAAAGTAGACGTCTCGATAAGATCATCAATCAAAGTGACCGTCAGCAGCGTGAATTGCTTGAACTCAATGAGGAGTTAGAACGTACTTATACTGAACTCAATGACTATAAAAACAATCTTGAAGAGAAAGTAGAAGAGGGTATCAGTGAGATTAAAGATCTCAACAATGAGATCGAAGAGACACAGAGAGAAGTTGTCTTTACCATGGGTGCCATTGGTGAAAGTCGCTCAAAAGAGACTGGAAATCATGTCAAACGTGTAGCACAATACTCTAAAATTCTTGCATTAGCTTATGGTATGAATGAAAAAGAGGCTGATATGCTCAAGCAGGCTTCTCCTATGCATGATATTGGAAAAGTAGCCATACCCGATGCCATACTCAACAAGCCCGGCTCCTTTACAGATGAAGAGTTTGCCCACATGAAGCAACATGCACAACTGGGCTATGAGATGCTCAAAAACTCTAAGCGAACACTTTTAAAAGCGGCGGCAACTGTTGCACATGAACATCACGAGCGTTGGGACGGAAGAGGGTATCCTAGAGGCTTAAAAGGTACAGAAATTCACATATATGGTCGTATTACAGCTATAGCAGATGTTTTTGACGCACTAGGAAGTGATCGCTGTTATAAAAAGGCTTGGGATGATGAGAAAATTTTTAAACTCTTTCATGAAGGCCATGGAACACAGTTTGATCCTACATTAGTCGATCTATTTTTTGAAAATATTAAAGCACTACAAGATGTAAGGTCTCAATATAAAGACCATTATGAAGGTTAAAACTTCAAGATTTCATCTCTTGATTTTTGTGTTAAGAAATCCATAATAGCTTTAGCTTCCATTGGTTTCGCATAGAGATACCCTTGAATACTATCGCATCCCCAGTTTTTTAGCCATGATGCTTGATCTTCTCTTTCAACACCTTCAGCCAAAACATCTAGCTTAAGTGACTTGGCCAATGAGATGATCGAGTTAGCAATGGCAGCTGATTTATAGTCATTAGGAAGGCCATCCACAAAAGACTTATCGATCTTTAAAAGATGCAAGTCAAAAGAGTGCAGATAGGTCAAAGAAGAGAAACCCGTTCCAAAATCATCAATAGCAATATAGATATCCATCGCTCTCAAATCATTGATCACTTTGTTCCACTTTTGTGTATTACTCATCAAGACAGACTCGGTTACTTCAATCTCAACATACTTTGCATCTAACCCAGAAACATCTAAAGCATGCCTGATATCTGTAACAACATCTCCAAACTCCATATGAACACCCGAGACATTAAGTGCAACGTGTCCCTTAAAAACACCTGCATCTACCCACTTTTTTGCCTCTATACATACAGTCGTAAAGATCCATTGGCTCAAAGGAATGATAAGTTGAGTCTGTTCTGCAATGGGTATAAAACGATCAGGAGAGACAAACCCCAGTTCAGAATGATGCCAACGTATTAGTGATTCAACACCAACAACATGGGCATCACTCAGAAAAATCTGTGGTTGATAGTACATCTCAAACTCACCTTGATCGATTGCTTTTCGTAACTGCGACTCTAATAGCATTCGCTCTTCTAAAGCCTCACTAATCTCTTTGGTATAAAAGACATAACAGTTCTTTCCTGCTTGTTTAGCCTCATACATCGAAGCATCTGCACAACTGATCAGCATCTCTGCACTTTTTGCATCATCAGGATAGGTTGAAATACCTATACTTGCATGCATAAAGTGTTGTGTACTCTCAATCAAAAAAGGAGCTTCAAAACATCTCAAAAGCTTTTGTGCAATGACACCCGCATAAGAGAGATCATCAAGGGTCTCAATCAATACCACAAACTCATCACCACCAAAACGTGCAAGTGTATCTTCTTGACGCAAAGAGCCTCTGAGACGAATCACACTCTCTTTTAAGATAAGATCTCCAATAGCATGTCCATAGGTATCATTGATAAACTTAAAATCATCAAGATCAATAAAGAGCAAAGCAAACTGACGTCCACCCTCTTTATAACGATTGATCGCATGCTCTATACGCTCAGTCAACAACAGTCGATTGGGCATATCAGTCAACGCATCATGCAGCGCAAGGTGTCGTAAACGCTTTTCTGAACGTTTGATATGCGTAATATCAGCAAAAAGTGCAATATGATGACTAACAACATCTGTTGTATCATCTACAATGGCACTAATAGAGAGCCACTCAGCAAAAACACTGCCATCTTTACGTCGGTTGTAAAGTTCTCCTTGCCATGAGCCATTCTCTTTGATCTCTTGCCACATATTGCTGTAAAAGTGTTCATCTTGACGTCTTGCTGTTAAGAATGAAGGATTTTTACCGACTACTTCCTCTTTGGTATACTGGGTAATACGCTCAAATGCAGGATTGACATCAATGATGTTATTACGATTATCAGAGATAATAACACCCTCTGAAACATTTTCAAACATCGCAGCTAAAAGACGAATACGTTCCTCTTTCTCGTGCTTAAGCGTAATATCTTCTCCAGCAGATAAGGTACCCGATATATTGCCATTTTTATCATGCAAGACTGTATTATGCCAAGCAATAAGTCTTTCACCATGTGGTGTTGAGATGTAATTTTCATGATACTCAACAATATCATTTTTCCCTTGCATCAACTCATGAAAAATAGACATGACATCTTCACGATCTTCCTCTTTGATCGCATATTCAAACCAAGGTTTACCAACTAAGTCCTCTTCACATTCACATATAAGCTCTGTACCTCGTGTATTGATGCGCTCAATGTTCGCATCTTTATCTAGAGCAACAACGATCAAAGGCATTAAGTTTAAGTAACGTTGACTTTTTTCATACTCAAGTGCTAACTCTTGAGACATTCGATGTTCATCACTCTTATCTTGTAAGATCGCCATAGCAGATGTGATCTCACCTTTATCATTTTTAAGACCCTTAAAGTAAATGTCTAGATAGAGTGCTTTATCACTAAGAAGCGTAGTATAATCACCTACAAAGTGCCCACTACCTGTTGCAAAGACATCAACAACAGCATCTCTTAGTCTCATGTTTTTAAGCTCTTTAAGAAGATTTAAGCCTAAAAGTTTCTCTTTAGATACATCTAAAACGCGGCAGGTTTCAAGATTACAATCACTGATCTCAGAGTTTTTATTGATATGTATGATCGCAATAGGGGAGTTATTAAAGATGGTTTGAAACTTATTATAGTTTACGCGCAATGCTTCTAAAAGAGCTTTATGCGCACTCATATCACGAATAACCCCTTCAATACCACCAAATGATCCATCTGCCTTATACCACACTTTGTTACTTGAAGAGCTCCATACATGAAAACCCTCTTTATGTATCAAGTAGGCTTCTTGAATAAGAGGTTCGTCACTTTCTCGAAGTAGGGAGATAGCCCGGATTCCTTCAACTTTATTCTCAAAAAAATCAATACTACGTCGACCCAACATCTCATTCACACTGTAACCAAGTAGGTGTTCAATAGACTTAGAGATCTTCATAATGTAACCATGTTCATCTGCTCTATAGTACGTATCAAACATTCGATCAAAAATCGATGCCGTCATCTGTTCGGATTCATAGTTTTTTTCAGCTAAAACCAATTGACTTGTCTCTATACGCACAATAGCACTAATATCACGAGCCACAATCATAACAACAGGCTCTGGCTTGCCTTGTATCGTGTAGTGACTAAACTTAAGATCACATCCTAAAGTTACAATCTTTTTGTCTTTGTCAAACACATTAATAACGATAGAACCTTGAGTCTGCTCTTTAAGTACTGTAGCTATCAAAGAGAGGAGGGATGATCTATCATCTTTGTGGACAAATGTATTGATTGCATTTTCAGTGGCTATAAGTTCTACGGAGGTAAAAGAGAGGATATCATTGATTGCATCGTTGACATACAAGACTTTATCGGTTGACGGGTTATATACAACCAGCATACTTGGAATCATATTGATTAATGATTCAAAAAGCTTTGTATTGGCATCCATAATGTGTTCAACTGAGGTTTCACGTCTCATACATCACCTTTGCAAATATTTACTAATATATATAAACAGTATACCATACTATAAACTTATGGTCTATATTTAACTGTTATTTATATACTAATGGAAAGTATTTAAAGCATATTGGTTAACATAATGTATATTCTCTTGAAAATGATTTTTATTAAAAGAAGGAGGAGATAAAGGCTTTGCCTTTATCTATAGGTCTGAGCTTATTTACTCTTTTCATAAAAATAGTTTGTTGCTTCAACAAAACCATCTACACTACCACAGTCAAAACGCTTACCTTTAAACTTAAAAGCAAGAACTTGGCGCTTTTTAGCTTGTGTAAGTAATGCATCCGTAATCTGGATCTCACCACCTTTACCAGGCTTTGTCTCACGAATCACATCAAATAGATCAGGTGTCAAGATATAACGCCCAATAATCGCTAAGTTTGATGGTGCATCTTCTGGATCTGGTTTTTCAACCATATCTGTAATCTGGTAGACACCCTCTTCGATCTCATTACCTGCGATAACACCATACTTAGAAGTGTCCTCTTTGGGGACCTCTTCAATAGCAACGATACAACAGTTGTACTTGGCATGAAGAGCAACCATCTGCTTTAAAACACCCTCATCTGCATTATCACACAAGTCATCAGCCAAGATCACTGCAAATGGTTCATTACCAATAAGTGTCTCACCTGTTAAAATGGCGTGCCCTAGCCCCTTCATCTCCAACTGACGGGTATAAGAGAACGTACAGTTGTTGATGAGATGACGTACATTTTCAAGAAGTGCTTCTTTAGAGCTTCCTGCAATTTGGCTTTCAAGCTCATATGCTGTGTCAAAATGATCTTCAATAGCACGTTTACCACGACCTGTAACGATCGCCATAGTATTAATACCAGCTTGAACCGCCTCTTCCACACCGTATTGGATCAATGGCATCGTTAAGACTGGTAGCATCTCTTTTGGTGTTGCCTTTGTAGCAGGCAAGAAACGTGTACCGTAACCGGCAGCTGGAAATAGACATTTTCTGATTTTTTGTTGTGGCATGATTAATCCTTTAGTTTTATTGTTTTAAAATTATGAACGTTTGAAGTCATCTTCGATGCGGACAATATCGTCTTCACCAACATACTCACCTACTTGTGCTTCAATCATCACAAGATCGATCTTACCAATGTTCTCTAGTCTGTGCACTTCTCCCATTGGGATGTATGTTGACTCATTAGCACGTACAAGGAATTCTGTCTCACCACGCGTTACAGTGGCTGTTCCACTCACTACGATCCAGTGTTCTGAACGGTGATAATGTTTTTGAAGAGAGAGACGTTTACCTGGCTTAACGACAATACGCTTAACCTTATAACCATTAGACTCATCTAAAATAGTGTACGTACCCCAAGGACGGTGGGCTGTCACGTGAATGTTAGGCAGCTCTGAGTTACGTTTTTTCAACTCCCCTACTACATCCTTGACCTTTTGAGAACTCCCTTTTTTCGTAATAAGAAGAGCATCAGCAGTATCAATGATCAAAAGATCATCCACATCAACAACCGCGACTTGCTTATCTGCAATGATAAGGTTGTTTCTAGCATCATCCACAATGATATCTTCTTTGTGAGATGAGGCGATAGCGTTGTTGTTCTCATCTTGGTCTAGTTCTTCATAAAGCGCATCAAAACTACCAACATCACTCCAGCTAATATCTGAAGGAATAACCTTGACTTTAGAGCTTTTTTCCATCACAGCATAATCAATACTATCTTCAGGAATAGCTGACATATCTGCATGAGAGATACGGATAAGGTCATCTTTATTGGCATCATTATAGGCTTTTACTGATGCACTATAGATCTCTGGCGAATACTTCTCAAGCTCTGCTAAAAAGACACCTGCTTTAAAACAGAACATACCACTGTTCCAGTAGTAATTGCCAGCATCTAGATAAGATTGGGCTGTGGCAGCATCTGGCTTCTCTTTAAAACTTTTGACATCATCACCATCGGCCTCGATATAACCAAAACCTGTTTCAGCATAATCAGGTGTAATTCCGAAAGTGACTAAGTTACCCTCTTTTGCTAACTTTTCTGCTTTTGAAAGCACTTCTAAGTAAGCGACTTCATCTTTGATCAGATGATCCGAGGGTGTTACCAGCATTATCTCTTCAGCGTCTAAAGCTAAAGCGGCTAGAGCAATAGCAGGTGCCGTGTTACGACCAACAGGCTCTAACAAGTAAAGTGCATCTTTACTTTGAGAGACATCTGGACGTTCTGCAATCTGGTCGATAGCTAAAAAGTACTGCTCTGCATTAGAGACAATAAACTGATTATCACACGCCTTCTGATTACGTTCTACAGTCATCTGAAACAGTGACTCACCATCAAACAATTTTACAAATTGCTTTGGCATCAACTTGCGACTTAAAGGCCACAAGCGCGTACCACTTCCTCCACATAAGATGATATTGATCATATACACTCCCTTAAAAATGAAAAAACTATTTAAATCCGATTAATTTTGTTATTAACGACTTAAACAAGTTATCATAACGTAAAAACCTCTATTTTGCGACAAAATTTTTAAGGTTTTTACGTAATACCCGCTACTAAGAGATAAATTAACCTCATTTATTGCAGAATCATTGCAATTGTCTTCGAATCATTCCCTTAATCTTTAAAGTTTAATCCATAACTAGTAAAGATGTATTACAATTAAGAACAAAAAAAATCAACATGACCCTAATATGAAAGGAGCAGAGATGCAAAAAATATTGACCCTTATCTTCTCGCTTCTTTTTGGTTTGTTCACACTACTTCTTGTGCTTCTTTTAACACCCTCTATAACACGCAATATCTTAGAAAAAACACTGACCCATTTTTTAGAGGTCAATGCCAGTGTGACGCATGCTGGTTTCAGCAGTTATGGCTTCTCTACGCGGGGCGTTATTGATCAAAATGATACCTTTGATATCAAGGTCATTCCACTTAGCTTTAGTGCATACCTTATACATCTTGATTATGACGGAAATGTTCATACCTTTTCTAAAGTAGCAACAGTTGAGTTACCCTACATCAAAACTGAACTACATGCTGACTTTAAGAGTGATGGTCTCTCCTTAGATCTTCAAGGCAGACTACTCGAAGGAGAAATCTTAGCAGATCTTGATCTAACAACCTTACGTTATCACTATAAGATCAATACTCTCAAACTAGATCATTTTAAACAGCAACAACACCCTGCTCTAGAGTTTCCATTGAGTGGTGCCTTATCTGCGCAAGGAGAGGGAGTCATCTCTGCTCCTTATGGTGTTAGTCTCTCCTTAAAGAGTAAAGATCTTTATCTAGATACTAACACTACCAAGATGATAGATTCCCAAAGAGAGAGACCATTGTTACTACATCTAAGTCTTGATACCAATATCAGTGCGAATGATCTCAACGCAACACTTTCATTACATAACAGTTATTTTGACCTTGATGTACAAAGACTTTTCTTTGACTTTAACCAAAGCCTCTTCAAAATCGATACAACGCTGCAAAACTATGCTCAAAAGCTGGTTCCTATTCAAAATGTTAAACTCACAAGTAGCGGCATGATTAAAGGTCCCATTGTCTCTGATCGCTATAAACTCGACATCGATGGCTATACCATCACAAGTGATCAACTGACTTATGATACCAATACGAGTATCTTGAAAATGCCTTTTAATCTTGTCTCCAAAGAGGCCAAACCACTTAACCTTCAAGGCGATAATGCACTCTACGGTAAACTTTATTATGATGAAATGCTCACACGTCTTAAGTTTTCATCAAAAAGCCTAAATAACCCTATTTTACTAACCATAGAGGGTAATAAACTTCATTTCATATCAAATAATATCTCTCTTAATGCCTTACAAAAAATAGCCAACCAAGAGCTTATTGCAAAGGGTGATGTCACATTAAGCGCTGAAGCAGACTTAAAGAGTGATCCTCTCTTATGGAGTGCCAAACTTCAGAGCAAAAACCTTCAGCTTCCTTGGAAGTATCGTAAAGATCTTGGTCTGAAAAACAACCTCGCTCTACATGTTAAAGCAAAAAATATAAAAAGTGGTGACATTATAGTTCGTCCCTCTTTATGGAGTAACATCTTAGTGTTAAACCACTCTGCACTGCGTTACAAACCAAAAAGCCAACAACTTTACTTTAATCTTAATGCACAAAAAATTGCCACAAACTACTATAGTGCACCCAAACTCAATATCAAAGGCTCTTTAGACCTCAAGCATGAGAGATTACGTCAAACAACCGTAGTAACGCCACACGAAAAAATCACGATAAAAAATCTTAACTATGCAGATAACAAGATCAATACACTGATTGACTTTCAGATCTCACGTCTCGATCGTTTTGCAAAACTCAATGAGGATTATAAACTTTCAGGACAAACACACATTATTAAAGATACTAAATCTACAACTGTTGATATGACCTTAGAACAACTAGGAGAGCTCACATTAAGCCAACAAAAAGATATCATCACCCTAAAAGGAAAGAAGCTTTCTCTTGAAGCGCTACTCTCATTAACGAATCAACCTATCTTGATGGAAGGAGATCTTGATTACACCCTCTTTTACGCGCCTAAAGAGCTTACTGCCACATTAAACTCTAAAGACCTTCGTGGCCATGGAGATATGAGTGAACGTATTCGTCCCTTTGCTTTAAATTTTGCTACAGTCTTGGTTTCAAACAAAAAACACTATAAAGGAAATGCACACCTTCGTACCAATAATGAGACCTTTAAGATCACCAAAGTAGAAGTCGATCTTGAGAAACAACGTTTTAAAGGTAATTTTGATCTGAGTATTGCAGCGTTAGAGAATAACACCTTCATCTTACCCCAAGAGCTACAAGGCCCCCTCAAACTTGATGGTAGTTTTGAACAAAACACCTATCAGTATATCACCCTCAACCTACATGAGTTTCAACTTCCAAAAGCATGGCATCAAAAACTTGATAAAAATGCCACTACCTACCTTGATACTAATGCCTCCCTGCAAGCCTATAACGATAGAGGGAAAATCTATTTTGGTGCAGATATCAAAAGCAGTCTCTTAAACCTAGAACTTAAAGAGAGTGATTATGATCTAAAAACAGGTGGTTTTCATCTTCATACTGCCTTAAAGACTAAGCTGTGGTTACAAGATACAAACATGACGGCACAAGGCCAATACCAAGAAGAGCGACTCTATATACCCAAAGCGACCATACAGACCGATCATAATGAGATCAAAGTTTCATCCCTACACTATGATCTCAAAGATCAAAACCTTTCTACACAGTATGCTTTAGTTCTTCACCCTTACCCAGGTGCACCTTTTTACTCTAAAGCTGAAATTTACGGAACCGTACAGACCAAACCTGCACTCTTTGTCAGTATGAAGAGTAAGACACTTGGAGGCCATCTTGATGCTTACCTTACGGATAAAAAGCTAAAACTTGATGCAGAGAATCTCTCCGTTGTTAAGCTAGTCGCCTTTAGTGGCAAGAAGGTACCTATCAGCAGTGGTCAACTCAATGCAACTATAGATATCCACGCCCCTGATCTGTTTAGCGGTCAACTCGAAACATTAAGCGGACGTAGTGATATCAATGTGAGTGATATGGTGTTAGAAGGTACACAGCTTGATGATATACTTGCCACCTTGAAGGATTCTCAAAACCTTAACCTTTTTGAAGGGCGTCTAGGCGACCTTCCTATCATCCGTTCAGTCAAGGAGATCCCATCCGACCTTACAAGCACTAAAGTAGACAAGACCCACTTTAAAAAGATCCGTTTTTTAACAGATCTTAATGAGAGCAAACTACACTGTAGTGACTGTGCCATTGCAACTGAGGAAAACCTTATTGCAATAAGAGGTGATGTCAATCTCTCAACAGAGACCTTTGACAATTTTTATATCGGTCTACTCTTTCCTACCAACTGTGCATACTATATACAACAAGTAGAAGGTAACATAAGTGAACCTCAAGTCAAACTAGCTGCAGCAGGTTTTAATGTTGTAGGTGGAGCGGCTAAGTCATTAGTGAGTAATGTAGGTAGTGTCTTAGACATTGGCGCTGGTGTTGTTAAAGGTACAGGCTCTTTTGTGGGAGATGCTGCAAGCTATGTCCCTATTGTGGGAGAGACAACAGATAATGCCTTAACAAGTGTAACCAATGCACCAAAAAATCTCTCTAGCAAAACAACTGAATGTACACCCTTTTATACAGGAAGCATCCATCACCCTCAAGAGATTAAAAAAGGGCTTTTAAGAAAACTTGAACGTGCTGAATAAGCACTATATACGATAAACAAGAAAATCGTCTATTTATCACACGATATCTTTGAGATAAATTTTCAAGAACTATGGGCAACTCATACACCAATGCCCTTTCCTATTGCACTTAACAAAGTGATATGTAACTATAAAAACGCTACTAATACACCTCAAGTCTTTTAAAATCACATACACTCAACAGATAAATATTTATATTGTCATTTATGGATATATTGTCTTAATGCCCTATTTTACCGCCTATTCTCATGATAATATTATCTAATATCAGTAGTTTTTGATTCCATTGACTCTTAATACACCCCTTATCATCACCTCTATTTTCATCTAATGTGTAATTGAGCTTTGTAATGTTGTTCTCCAAAGAGGTCGTTAGTGTTTGTAGTGCTTCATCATCAAAACCATACAGTAGTTTCAATGACTTTTTCGATGCAGTCAAGGCCATAAGGTTAATCGTCTCTCTATCATCATTACGAAGCGTCACACGGTAAAAAGTTAGGTTACCAAACTTCTGAGTCTCTGTAACATTATACGCGTTAAATATGAGGTCTATGGAGCGTTTATAAGCATATGTGAACTGGTACGCCTGTGTTAGTGAAATATCTTCATACACAATACATTGATCATCACTTGAAGAGAGAATGGTTTGATCAACATAGATACGACTAAGGTTTACACGCTGTGTCTTTGCAGCAGGGGCGTGTACCTCAATGCTCTTTTTCTCATTACTGATGACCAAGTACTCCACTTCTTGAAGCTTTATGTTGGAGTTAGAACAACCAACAAGGCTCACAAGCGTAAAAGTGGCTAAAAATGTGGTGAACAGTTGCATTATGAACTCCTCTAGTTTATGAACAGTCGTTATTGTAGCACAGTAGCATTTGACACATTTGTTCACCTCTTTTTTAGGCCTATTTTGAGGCCATATTTTTTTACTTTACTTTACATAACATAAGCCACAAACCCCAATAAATAGGTGCGTATTCATATGAACAAGTGTTCATATACAATAGCCAATTTTCACTACCACATGAACAACTGTTCATATACAATTAAGCTCAAGTTAACAACTGTTCATATATAGTTATAGAGTATATTAACAACTGTTCATATACTTATATTGATGAGATTAACAACCATTCATACGAGGAAGCCATGGAAGCCACTAGTAGCGGTAAAAATACTAAAAGTCTTATATTGAAAGCGAGTATGGAACTCTTTAGTGAGTTTGGATACAAAGCTGCTTCTGTACGTAAGATCGCTTCGAAGGTTGGTATTCGTGAAAGTGCTCTTTACAATCACTTCACCAATAAAGAGGAGATTTTTCAAGCTGTTGCAGCCAACCTTTTTACCACCCCTACTTCAAAAGCTCAAAGTGAAAGAAGCATTGCTGAACGTGCTATTGAAGGTAAAAAGTTCTTGTATAGCTTTATTGTGGGCTATAAGTTAATGACTTTTGATGCTAAAAATGAGCGTCTTTTTCGTATTGTTATGATAGAACTACTACAAAACAAGAATATTAGAGAGAGTTTTAAACAAGAGTTTCACAATAACAACATCAAAATGCTCTCAGAAGCCTTTTTTGTGATGATGCAAGAGGACTTGGTCCGGTCTGGAGATCCTAAGTTGATGGCCATGGAGTTTTTAAGCCCCCTCTTTTACCTACGCTTACAAGTGACATTGATGAAGATCGATGATGAGCCAACCACTGCACTTTCTAGTCAATTTGAGAAACATTTGGACTTCTTTTGGGAGAGTGTCGCCTTCTAGTTTTTCTTTTATTTTATAAACACAATAGCCTTAAAAACAGGCTCCAACTAATTAATATCAATATAATATCATCACTATTATGACCTAAAACAAGCTACCAATACTTTGAAAAATATCATGACCTTGTCAGATGTTAAATATAACATATTGTCTACTGATTGTATGTGAAAATATGGTAGAAAATACACAGCTAAAAAGCTCACAACGTGCTTAGCATAGCAAGATCATTACTTTAGTACTAAAGAGATGCCCTTTTGAACAAAAAGTGCCACAGCACCAATAAGTGCTCCTACTAACATCTCTGGTAAGATAAAAGGTAAAAAGTGTAACCCCTCATGCAAGGTATGTACATTGTGAACAAAGATGCCTCCTGCCACTAATAACATGGCAATAGTACCTACTACTGTCAAAAGACGGATGATCTTAGGTAGACTTTGAACAAGAAGTGCTCCAAAACGTGCAAGTAAGCTTTGAGGGCCTTTAGCCATAGCAATAAGTTTAAATCCTAGATCATCCATACGAACTAAAAGAGCTACTATGCCATAAACACCTATGGTAGCTAAGACAGCGACTACAGTGACCGCAATGATCTGGATAGGCAGTGTCTGATTCATTACACTTCCAAGTGCCATGATAACGATCTCAATGGAGAGAATGAAGTCCGTTAAGATGGCAGACTTGATCTTACTCTTTTCAATGACTAAGATTTCAGCCTCACTACGCTCTTTATGATCGATCTTAACTACTTTATGTGGTACAACGTACTCATAGATCTTTTCAGCACCCTCATACGCCAAATAGATACCACCTAATATCAAGATAGGAATGATAGCCCAAGAAGCGTAAGCACTTAACAAAAAAGCAATCGGTAAGATAATAAGTTTGTTACGAAAAGAGCCCTTAGTAATAGCCCAGAGAACGGGTAGTTCACGAGAAGCGGCAAAACCTGAAGCTTTTTGAGCATTAACAGCAAGATCATCACCTAAAATACCGATGGTATTCTTTGTTGCAACCTTACTCATCGCTGCAGCATCATCTAAAAGTAGAGCAATATCATCAAACACTGCAAAAAAGCCACCTGTCATGTTGATCCTTAGTTTCGTAAACATATCATATTTTTATACTACACATCTTAATTACCATTTTGTACATTATGACAAAATTAAAACAATATATTATGGATGATTTGTATGAGTAAAAGGTAATAGCGTATAGGTACAACAATAAGCCGGGTTTTGTTAATGTGGCAATTAATCTACTCTATATATTACTATATAGCTCTAGCGAGACAATAGCTCAGGCAGAGCCTGCGTAAGATGCTAACCATCTGTCTCTTGCTGCCAGGTTGGGTTTACATAGCTCTAATGATTACTCAAAAGACTGGTAGGCTCTTACCCCACCGTTTCACCCTTACCCATTCCTTGCGAAGCAAGGAGGTAAATAGGAAATGGTGAATGGAGAATAGGTCAACTATAAACCCATTTCCCATTCACCATTTTCCATTTACCTTAATGGGCGGTCTATTCTCTGTTGCACTTTCCCTCAGCTTACGCTGGCCATCCGTTAGATGGAACCCTATCTTACAGCAGCCCGGACTTTCCTCTTGTTACAAGTGTAACAAGCAACCACATGTTGTACCTATGCAATCATAGCTAAAAAAAATTTAACGTACAACTTGTAGTTGATGATATACCCTAAAAATTTCTCTTTGTGTTAAGCCCTGAGTATGAACTAAATATAGTAGACGTATTTAAAAAGATTTTGGTTTAAAATAGTAGTAAGATTAATGATCTGTTTGAGAAGAAGAGAGAAAAGAAATATATATATAATTGAAAAAGCGGCCGTAGCCACTTAATCTGACTAAGAGTTACCCTTAGCCAATGCTTCTTTAGCATACTTTTCACCAAGCTCATAAGCCACTTTATTGACTTCATGAACTTTAGCAGGTACTTTAGAAAGCATTGTATCGATAAGCGCTTGCTTATCAATAGCATCCATCATTGTATTAGCAATCGCAAGTGCAACAACAGATTGTGTAATAACATTACCAACCTCTTCCTTTGCAATTGTAATAATAGGAATCTCATAGATCTTCCATTTTTTACGATCTTCATCAGTTGGGTGAACAAGGTTAGGATCGACAACAATCGTTCCACCAGGTTGTACACCATCTTTAAAGAGTACGTAACTCATTTGAGCAACTGAAAGCATAAAGCCAATCTCGCCATCATTTGCATATGGGTAGTAAATCTCTTCATCATCTAGTTGGATATCAACAACAGTTGGTCCACCACGTACTTGTGATGTATATGTTGCTGTTTTAAGTCCATGACCACCAGTCTTGATCTTTGCAGCTGCAAAAATCTCACCAGCAAGAAGAACACCCTGCCCGCCAACACCAGTAAATCTCATTAAAGTTTTAGTATTGCTCATTGTGTCTCCTTAGATTTTTTTCGCAAAGTCGTCTTGAGTAATCTTACCACGCTTGCCTTGGTGTACATCTTGGATATCTTTGTACATATCACAGTACTCACGTACTTCAAGGTCTTGCTTAAGAACACCAAGTGGAAGAAGGTTTAACTTCTCATCATCAGCCATAGCATCATATTTTTTCTTAGAAATTGTAATACTATCGATCCATTCAAGGTTTTCCATAGCAGACATCATTTTGTTTTTACGACCAAGGTTAATGTGACAGTTCGAAAGAACCTCCATCATAGAGAAGCCTTTGTGCTCCATTGCTTTGATCAATACCTTTTCAAGCTTCTTTGGCTCAAGCATTGTCTCACGAGCTACAAAAGAAGCTCCTGCAGCAATTGCAAGATCACAAGTGTTGAAAGTTGGATCAATGTTACCTGCTTTTTGAGAGACTGTCCACATACCCTGAGGTGTTGTTGGAGAAGTCTGTGAGTTCGTAAGACCATAGATAAAGTTGTTAATGATGATCATTGTAATATCAATATTACGACGACAACCATGAATCGTGTGGTTACCACCAATTGCAAGTGCATCACCATCACCAGCAACACAAATAACGTGTTTGTCTGGCTGTGCAAGCTTAATACCTGTCGCATATGCTACAGTACGGCCGTGTGTTGTATGAACTGTGTTAAAGTCAACATATGAACTAAAACGCCCAGAACAACCAATACCAGAAACGATACAAACGTCATCTTGTTTAAGGCCCATCTTGTCTATAGCACGGATAAATGCTTTAAGGATAACACCATCTCCACAACCCCAACACCATAGTGTTGGCATCTTCTCTAGTCTTAAATATTTATCATAATTAAATGCCATCTTATAATTCCTTTACTTTACTTACAATCTCATGTGGTGATAGTGCTCTACCATTTACTTTGAATAGACCATCAATATCTAATCTTGCAGCAGCACGCTGTACCTCTGAGTGGAATTGACCAATATTAAGCTCTACTACAAGAACTTTGTCAATCTTATCTGTATACTCTTTGATCTTTTTAGCAGGGCTTGGCCAGATTGTGATCGGGCGGAAAAGACCTGCTTTAATACCTTCTGCACGTAAGTGACGAATAGACTCTTTGGCTGCAAGAGAGACAGAACCATAAGCTACGATCATGATCTCTGCATCATCCATCATAAACTCTTCGTAAGACTCAACTTCATCTTCGTGTAGAGCAACTTTGTCATCTAAACGTTGAATAAGCTTACGACATGTCTCGATCTCTTCTGTTGGGAAACCATTTTTATCATGGTGAAGACCTGTAAAGTGGTAACGATAACCTGTATACATTGGATTCAATGTAGCTGGCTCATCATGCTCACACTGGTATGGGAAGTACTCATTAGCTGGACCATCAAATGTTTTACGTGGAACAATTCCCGCTTTAACATCTTCAACTGTTGGAAGAATTGCCTTACCGTGCATATGACCAATCGTCTCATCAAGAAGAACGATGACTGGTTGCATGAAACGGTCAGCAGTATTAAATGCACGTACAACTTCAGTATAACACTCTGCTAAGTTACCTGCACAAAAAGTGATTGATTTGTAATCACCATGTGATGGGTTTTTAGACTGAAGGATGTCACCTTGAGATACACGAGTTGGAAGACCTGTTGATGGACCACCACGCATTACGTTAACACATACTAATGGTACTTCAGCCATCTGTGCAAGACCTAACTGCTCAGCTTTAAGACTCATACCAGGACCAGAAGTCGCAGTTAATGCTCTTTGACCAACCATAGCCGCACCAATTACAGCACAGATACCACCGATTTCATCTTCCATTTGAATCGCAACGCCGCCAATAGCAGGTAGTAAGTCAGAAATGACGTGCATAACTTCCGAAGATGGTGTTAGTGGGTAACCACCAAAAAACATACAACCTGCATCTACTGCTGCTATTGCTGCTAATTCATTACCCGTAGATATTACTTCTCTAGTTGCCATTATTTAACTCCTTGTTCACTGAGTGACATATAATTATTTGCAATAATTTTTTCTTGACGTGCTTTAGAATCATCAGTCAATTTTGCAAAGCTAAAACCAGCTGCTTTATACTCTTGCTTATCTGCTACATAAATAGCGAAATCTGGACATGTAAGTTCACACTCATTACACCCAATACAAGCATCTGGATGATCAATAGAGATCATTGCACCCAAAGTTGATGTAGATTCATATTTCATTCCAAGTACGCCTGAAGGGCATACCGATACACAAATATCACACGCTTTACAGTTGTCTGTATTTACCCATACTGGTTGATCACCTGGGTTTACCATTGGACTTGCTGCCATTTTATCTCCTATATTTAAAGTACGATTTTCATCGTATCATTGCTTATTGAAACATTTCGAACAAAGAATTATTCGTGCTAATCTCTTGTAAAGTCAGGATAGCCAAGTTTCTATAACAGCATTATGAAGTGTGCTAATGTCGCTTCTAAGAGTAACATATTGTTACCTTTTGAAGCGCACATAAGCAACTAAGTGTTACCTTTTGTTGCCACTTTCTTCTTGAGAAAGATTACTTCTTAGCCATCGCTTTAGTTACTGCCGCACCAATCTCTGCTGGAGAGACAACAACCGTAACACCGGCTGCTTCAAGTGCTTCCATCTTCTCTTTAGCTGTACCGGCAGAACCAGAAACAATTGCTCCTGCATGACCCATTGTCTTACCTTTAGGTGCTGTTTGACCAGCAATAAATGCAACAACAGGCTTAGTGATCTGCTCTTTAATCAGTTTTGCCGCTTGAATCTCAAGGTCACCACCAATCTCACCGATCATCACAATACACTCAGTCTCTGGATCTGCTTCAAACATTGGAAGGATCTGGTTATATGAAAGACCAATGATTGGGTCTCCACCAATACCAACTGCAGTAGTAATACCAAAACCTTCGTTACAAACTTGGTTAGCACCTTCATAAGTCAATGTTCCAGACTTAGAGATAAGTCCAACATTTCCTTTTTTGAAGATCATACCTGGCATGATACCGATCTTACACTCTTCAGCAGTGATAACACCTGGACAGTTTGGCCCAATAGTCATCATACCATGCTTAGTAGCATGTGCTTTAGCTGCTTGCATATCTTTAACCGGAGCACCTTCAGTAATGATGACTGCAAGTTCAATACCAGCTTCTGCTGCTTCCATTACGGCATCACCAACAAAAGCAGGTGGAACAAAAATCATAGAGACCGTAGCATCAGTTGTTTTAACTGCTTCTGCTACTGTATTAAAAACAGGCTGACCAAGGTGAACTTGACCACCCTTGTTTGGTGTTACACCACCAACAATTTTTGTACCATACGCTAAACATTGCTCAGCATGGAAAGAACCCTCTTTACCTGTGAAACCTTGAACGATTACTTTTGTATCTTTGTTTACTAGAATTGACATTTATTAGTTTCCTTTCGCTGCCGCTACTGCTTTTGCAGCACCGTCACCTAGATCATCACCAACGATTAGGTTAGCAATATTTGCATTTTTAAGAATCTCAGCTGCTTCTGGTGCATTTGTACCATCAAGACGAACGATAACAGGAACATTAACGTCAGTGATCTTCGTTGCTTCAATAATACCGTTAGCAATACGATCACAACGAACAATACCACCAAAGATGTTTACAAAGATTGCTTTAACATTTGGGTTTTTAAGAATGATTTCAAAACCTTTAGCTACTGTCTCAGCGTTTGCAGAACCACCTACATCAAGGAAGTTTGCAGGTGTTCCACCCATATGGTTAATCGTATCCATCGTACCCATCGCAAGACCAGCACCATTTACCATACAACCAATCTCACCATCAAGAGCAACATAAGAGAGACCATATTTGGCTGCTTCTACTTCATCAGCATCTTCTTCTGTCAAATCACGCATTGCTGCGATCTCTGGATGACGACCCAATGCTGAGTTGTCAAAGCCCATCTTACCATCAAGTGCCATGAACTCACCCTTACCTGTCTTGATAAGTGGATTGATCTCGATCATCTCAGCATCATTGTCCATATAAAGATTGAACAGTTTCTTTGCCAACTTGATCATGTTACCCTGCTCTGCCTTGTCTGTAAGACCAAGACCAAATGCAAGTTCACGACCATGGAAACCTTGAAAACCAATTGCTGGATCAACTGCAATCGTTACGATCTTCTCTGGAGTATTTTCAGCAACATCTTCAATGTTCATACCACCCTCAGTAGAAGCCATAATAAGTGGCATCTCTAGTTTACGATCAAGAACAACCGAAAGATAGTACTCAGACTTGATATCTGCACCATCTTCGATATAAAGTTTCTGAACAAGCTTACCTTCTGGACCTGTTTGGTGTGTCACCAAAGTCATACCAAGGATCTCGTTTGCAAGTTCTTCTACTTCATCAATAGTCTTAGCAAGCTTTACACCACCACCAAGACCACGTCCACCTGCGTGGATTTGTGCCTTAACAACCCAGATAGGACCGCCTAGTTCTTGTGCAGCAACAACTGCATCTTTAACGCTCTCTACCATAATACCTTTTGGTGTTGGTACGTCATACTTTTTGAAAATCTGTTTTGCCTGATATTCATGAATATTCATTTACTCTCCTTGATTTGAAATGGTTTTAAGATTACGCCTTTGGCGCAATCATCTCTTCTGGTTTAACATACTCATCAAACTGCTCTTCTGTCAAAAAGCCAAGCTCTACAGCTGTCTTTTTAAGTGTTGAGTTATTTGCATGTGCTGTTTTAGCGATCTTAGCAGCATTCTCATAACCAATATATGGGTTAAGTGCTGTCACTAACATAAGTGAATCATGTAAAAAGTGATCAATTCTTGCATTGACGGGCTTGATACCTACAGCTGCATGATCATTGAACGAAGTGATAGAATCACTAAGTAGTCTTACTGACTGTAAAAAGTTGTATGCGATGACTGGCTTGAAAACATTAAGTTCAAAGTTACCCTGTGACGCAGCAAAACCAATAGTCGCATCATTACCCATAACCTGACAAGCGACCATAGTCACTGCTTCAGATTGTGTAGGGTTGACCTTACCTGGCATGATTGATGAACCTGGCTCATTAGCCGGGATCTCGATCTCACCAAGACCACAACGTGGACCAGAAGCTAACCAACGTACATCATTAGCGATTTTCATCATATCTGCAGCAAGTGCTTTAAGCGCACCATGTGCATAGACTAGAGCATCATGAGATGTTAATGCATGGAACTTGTTTGGAGCAGTAATGAAATCATGACCTGTAAGTTCTGAAAGCTTAGCCGCTACTCTTTCACCCAATTCTGGATGCGCATTAAGACCAGTACCAACAGCCGTACCCCCAAGAGCCAGTTCACGGACTGCCTCAAGAGAGTCTTTAGCCATCTTCTCACATTTACTAAGCATCTCAACCCATCCGCTGATCTCTTGACCTAGTGTAAGAGGTGTTGCATCTTGAAGGTGTGTACGACCAATTTTAACGATGTCACTAAAGGCATCACTCTTTGCTTGAAGTGTCCCTTTCAGCTTAGCGATTGCAGGGAGTAAAGACTCTTCAACAGCAATGATCGCAGCAACATGTAATGCTGTTGGATACGTATCGTTTGACGATTGAGACTTGTTCACATCATCATTAGGGTGAACAAGCTTCTCTTTACGAAAATCACCACCAAGAATCTCAGTCGCACGGTTAGCCAGAACTTCATTGTTGTTCATGTTAGACTGTGTACCCGAACCTGTCTGCCATACAACTAGTGGGTAGTTACCATCTAATTTTCCAGCCAACATATCATCAGCAGCTTTTGCAATAGCATCTGCTTTAGTTGCATCAAGTTTACCAAGGTCTTTGTTGACAAGCGCTACTGATTTTTTAAGGTAAGAGAATGCTCTTGTAATCTCATAAGGCATAGTCTCTTCACCAATAGCAAAGTTTTGGATCGAACGTTGTGTCTGTGCTGCCCAATAAGCATCTACAGGAACTTCGATCTCTCCCATTGTATCTTTTTCAATACGTGTAGCCATTACTTCTTTCCTTCAAAAAAATTATTATTGTTTAATGAATCAATAAGTTGCTGAACAGAATCGATTGATCCTTTGAACATCTCTTGCTCTTTTTCATTCAGTGTTACTTCAATGATCTTCTCAGCACCGTTGGCACCAAGCATTACAGGAACACCACAAACGATGTCACTATAACCGTATTCACCCTCTAGCATGACCGCACAAGGATGAATTTGTTTGGTATCTTTTAAAATCGCATCAACCATGATCGCTGTTGATTTTGCAGGTGCATAGTAAGCAGAACCTGTTTTCAAGTGACCCACAATCTCCGCACCACCGTGGCGGGTACGATTAACAATCTCTTCGATCTCATCATCAGAAAGGACATCTGTCAATGGTACACCTGCAACTGTAGAGTAACGTGCTAGTGGTACCATGTCATCGCCATGTCCACCCATAACTGATGCACGGATCTGACCACCACCATATCCAAGTTTTTCTTGGATAAATGATGCCATACGTGATGAATCAAGAATTCCTGCCATACCAATAACACGACTACGATCAAAACCACTCTCTTTAAGTGCCACATATGTCATTGCATCAAGTGGATTTGAAACAGTAATAATAATAGCATTAGGAGAGTATTTAGCGATCCCTTGGATCACTTCTCTTGTAATATTAGCATTGATCATCAAAAGATCATCACGACTCATACCTGGAAGACGTGGACTACCTGCTGTGATAACAACAACATCACAGTTAGCAAGTTCACTCATATCTTCTGCTACTTTAACTACTGTATGAGAGCGCACAGCTGAAGCGGCTTGAGACATATCAAGAGCTTTACCCTTGGCTACATCGATCTTATTGTCACGAAGAATGATCTCATGACATGCACCTGTCATTGCTAGAGAATATGCTACTGTCGCACCTACATTTCCTGCACCTACAATACCTACACGTTTACCTTTGTTCATCAGGACTCCTAAATTAAAAAGATTTCTGTGTCTCTTTAAGCAGTACACTTAAAACTAGCCTGCGGACAGACAACAATTAAGTATAAATGCTAAGGAAACACCGTTACAAGACACAATTGTCTTAAAACTACAGCTCGAAAGCTTTAGTTTTAAAAAAACTGATGAACGCTAAAGAGGCTTTGCCTCTTTAACATCGAGCAATTAGATTGCAGCGATGATTGCGTTAAGTGTTGCAGATGGACGCATTGCAGCTTCAGCTTTTGCAGTATCTGGCTTAAAGTAACCACCAATATCTTGCGCTTTACCTTCAACAGCCAAAAGCTCAGCGATAATAGTGTCTTCTTTTTCAGTCAACTCTTTAGCTACTGGAGCAAACTTAGCAGCAAGTTCAGCGTCAGCACCTTCAGCAAGAGCCTTAGCCCAGTACTGTGCTACGAAGAAGTGAGATGCTTTGTTATCTGGCTCACCACATTTACGTGAAGGCGCCTTGTTGTTTGAAAGGTAACCATCATTTGCAACGTCTAGAGCAGCAGTCAATGCAGTTAGTTTTGCATCTGAGTGCTTCTGACCTAAGAAACGTAAAGATTCAGCTAATGCTAAGAACTCACCAAGTGAATCCCAACGAAGGTGACCCTCAGCTAAGAACTGATCAACGTGTTTAGGCGCAGATCCACCAGCACCAGTCTCATAAAGACCACCACCTGCTAGCAAAGGAACAATAGAAAGCATCTTAGCAGATGTTCCAAGCTCCAAGATCGGATACATGTCTGTAAGGTGGTCACGAAGAACGTTACCTGTTACAGAAATAGTGTTTTCACCTTTACGCACACGTGCATTTGTGAAACGTGTCGCAGCAGTAACATCCATGAATTGGATGTCAAGACCATCTGTATCAAGATCAGCAAGATACATCTTAGCTTTTTTGATCATTTCAGCATCGTGAGCACGGTTTTCATCTAACCAGAAAATTGTAGGAACTTTTTCAATACTTGCACGCTCTACAGCTAAACGAACCCAGTCTTTGATTGGGATATCTTTAGCACGAGACATTCTCCAAATATCACCTTTTTCACACTCAAATGACATAAGCACTGTACCATCTTCTGCAGTTACAGTAACAGTACCTGCTTCAGCTAGTTCAAACGTTGTTGGGTGAGAACCATATTCTTCTGCTTTTTGTGCCATAAGACCAACATTTGCAACACTACCCATTGTTGTCACATCATATTGACCATTTTTAACACAATCAGCTACCATCTCTTCATGAAAAAGTCCATAAGTACTGTCAGGAACAACAGCAACACACTCAACAGCATCACCATTACGGTTCCACTGCTTACCACCTTCACGGACAACAACTGGCATTGAAGCATCAATAATTACGTCGTTAGAAGCATTGAAGTTAGTTGTACCTTTGTCAGAATCAACCATAGCGATCTCTGGGTCATCAGACTCTACTACTGCTTGGAATGCTGCTTTGATCTCAGCTTCTTTAGCGTGACCTGCGATCTTCTGCTCTAAGTCAGACATACCTTGGTTAGGATTAACCTTAAGCTCAGCAAATACATCTGCATACTTGTCAAATACTTCTTGGAAGAAAACAGTGAAAGCATGACCGAACATAATTGGGTCAGAGATCTTCATCATTGTTGCTTTAAGGTGAATAGACCATAGAACACCATTCTTTTTAGCATCTTCGATTGTCTGAGCAATAAAAGTCTTTAGCTTAGCCACTGACATGTATGTACCATCAAGTACTTCTTTGTCTAGTGCATCAATTGTTGCTAAAGTGTTTCCGTTAAGAGCGATTGTAACTTTTTGAGCTTTGTCAAGAGTTACTGATTTCTCATTACCATAAAAATCACCATCACCTGCCATGTGTGCAACATATGCTTTAGCGTTCTCCGGGAATGCTTTAAGACGGTGTGGGTGGTTTTGTGCAAACTTTTTAACTGCTTTTGCAGCACGTCTGTCAGAGTTACCTTCACGTAGTACAGGGTTAACCGCTGAACCTAGACATGTAGAATATTTAGCTTGAATCTCTTTTTCAGCATCATTTGCTGGGTTTTCAGGGTAGTTAGGAATATCAAAACCTTGACCTTGAAGTTCAGCGATACAATCTTTAAGTTGACCAACAGATGCTGAGATATTAGGAAGTTTGATAATATTTCCATCTTCTTGAAGAACAACTTCACCAAGTTTAGAAAGTTCATCTTCTGCAAGGCCCATTGCAGAAAGAACGCGACCTGCAAGTGAGATATCGCTAGTAACGACTTCAACGCCTGCTGCTTGAGTAAACGCGTTAACAATAGGTAGTAGCGAGTAAGTCGCTAGAGCTGGTGCTTCGTCAATTACTGACCATATGATTTTTGACATAGTAAGTGTCCTTGAAATTTAAGATAGGACATTTTAGCACTTCAAATGTAAATGGTGAGTTATTCACACGATATTCACATCATATTTGAGGGCACTGTTTCATTTTGTAGCACGCTTTATATTGCGTATATGTGTAGAATAGTAACGTGTAAAATCATGTTTCCCCTGCTTGTTTTTCATAAAGTAGAGGTGATTTGTCTTTGCCGGAAAGATAGCAGCACGCATAGCTGAAAGGCTAACATTACAAACAGGATCACTAGGAACACCCTTGTATTTATACGTGTTATAAGGGGTTTTGTCATTTCTAATACGCTTAGCAGTAATCTTAATATGAGAGTATTTACCATAGTTAAGTGCACCATCCATCTGTAGTTTCATCCCTTTTTTCAAACGGTTTTGTATGACAGAACCGACAGTAGGCATCTCTTCATTAGAAGCTGCTTCTTTTTGTATCACAGAGGCTAAAATAAGGTAGCGATACCATTTTGATTCATTATAGGTTCCAAAGATCTTATCAGACCATATTTTCATCTGCTTGTTTGAACGCTTTAAGAGAAGAGAGATCACAGCATCTTCTGTGATTCCTTTAGGAAGTTTATAGGTGTCGGGTACAAATGCACCCTCTTTAAAGTGGGATTGTTTTTTAAAGCTTTTCATGAGCAGTTTGTGATCAAGATCTAATTGACGTGAAAGTTGTTTTAAAAAGATATAAGTTGTCTCACCTGGTATTAATGTGACATTAACCATTGCAGCCTTAGCAGTAGAGAGACGCACCAAAAAATCGCCATGTGAAAGAGAGTTCACACCGATATTAATCCACCCTTGTTGCGGCATACCGATAAAACGCATTAAAAAGGCATCTAGAGGCGAAACTTCTATATTATTGTGTTGTAAATGTGTTATAATTTTTGTTATTGAACCTTGAGGCACATAGAGCACTTTTGAGGTCATCAGACCCAGATTTAGGTAGTACATGAACGACAGCACTATAATTAAGGCCATCTCCAAAGTCCATGTTACTATCATTGATCTGCTTATTCTCATATCTTTAACTCTCTTTAGTATCTATTTTACACTTCATGTTGGACTTAAGCTTGATAAACTTATCTTACCAGGCATTAAAGCAGAGCAATTATACATAAAGTGGGATGAAAAGATAAGTGTAGAGATTGATTCTCTTAGTGTTACTAAAAGTAGCGAAGATAAACCCTTTCATTTTCCTAAGCTAGACATCAAAAAAGTGATGGCTAATCTTGGGATCTTTGACTCTTTCTTTAGTCATATATCTATTAAGAACATTACTTTTGAAGATGGAAATGCTACTTTTAGTTACACACAAAAAAAGGGAGGACTCTTAAAGTTACAAAACAGTCGTCTCATACTGCATGCTGATATGCAGATGAATGATCATCTCATCTTGCTTAACATTAAAGAGTTTTCAGACTTCCCTACAAAGACAACACTTCAAGCACAACTTATTGCTGATAGCAATACCTCACATCTTTATGGAAATATCAATTTTAACCCTGCTGGCGTTATGCCTCTTGCAATTCAAGTCTTAGCTGATACAGAAAAAGTCGATATCTATGCTCAAGGTGCGGAGCTCTTTAAAGAGTCAATCAAGCCTGCAGTGATGTTAACAGGGTTAGATCCAGCTGTTGTTCCTTGGGTCGCAGATTATCATAGTGGTGAGTCTATAGATCTAAAGTTCTTAAAGGGAAGGCTCTACTACGATCAGCCCATTAGCTTTTTGGACTCCTTAGAAGCCAATGCTTATTATGATAAGCTGATCTACCACTTTGCACCAGGATTTGCTCCAGCGATCACAGACCACACCATCTTAACTTTTAAGGACCGTATTTTAAGTATTTACCCTAAAGAGGCTACCTTTTATAACCAAGATGGTGGAAAGACCTGGCTAGACATTAATTTTGATAACCCTATGAATCCACTACTAACCGTTGATGTAGACACCACCGCCATGTTTGTTCCAGAGATGTTACCTTGGCTCAAGGGATATAATATCAATCTCCCCTTTTACCAAACAAAAGGTGATACTACTATTAAACTCTCTATTGGTGTAACACTACATGATATTGAGGTGACCTCTAAAGGACACTTCTCCACACCAAAGGCAACTTTTAACTTTTCAGATACTGATATTGAAGTCGATGATGTTTATGTTGAGCTCAAAGATACCCATATTGATATTCAAAGATTACATGCCTCACTGTTAGAAGGAAGTGTTATCGCTGACGTTCGAGGAGATCTTGATCCTGTGACAGAGATCGGTGAGTTTGATGCTACCTTCAGGCATGTCCGTTTTACCTCTGGTGAAAATCATTTCGGTTTTGATGCCAATCAAAGTACTTTAGCCCTTAACTACGTCATCACCCCTGATGAAGACTACATAACAGTTCCTAAGAGCCTGTGGAAGTACAATAAGATGCCCTTGAGCGTAGATGCCTTTAAAGCGCCTTTTGACTTTATGAGTCTAAGTGGAAAGCTTCCTACTACTTATGTTCACTCTGGAGATTGGCTCAAGCTTTACTTAACAGGTATCTTCAATATCAAAGCCTTACAGACCAAACTTCATATTGATCTGATTCATCTTCAAACCGATGATGTAGTGTTTAAACAGACAACTTTACCCCTTAAAGTTGATTATAATGAAAGCCTTAGTGTTGAGACAACAGAGGTATCACGTTGGGATATCTCTGGAAATCAGTTTGTGATCGACCCTTCCAATCTTACCTACAAAGACTCTGAGCTCAATATCAATCAAGCCCATGTTAAGATCGAAGATATCTTTGAATCATCACTTATGGGATACTTTAATACTAAGAGTCAAACAGGTCACTTCAAACTTAAAGATACACAAGCAAAGATCAACCAACATCTTTTACTTAAAGCAGGAAACACCCTTCATATTAAGGTAACCAAAGAGGATAAGACCAATATCATCAAAATCCCGCAACTTGCACTTATCTACAGACAAAGTCCTAAAGGATGGAAGCTTCACCTTAATAAAATTACTAAGATCACCCGCTATTCACCCTGGATGCAAGATTACAACATCACTAATGGTTCACTCCATGCTTATAAGACAAACTATGGTGATAAGATCAAACTTTATGGTGAGATAGGTGATCCCTATACCCTTCTTGTCAAAAACAATCACCCTTTAGAACTTATAAAGTTTAAGGGTGACATTAAAGATAATAAGCTTTCAGTCACCCTAAATGATGCATTTAAAGCTAGTTACAGAAAAAATCACCTTAATATCAACGTCGAAAAAGCAGGCTTCAATATATTTTCCATCTTAGACTTTATCAAAGATCATCAAAGCGATAATACAGAACCCCAAACACCCAGTCGTTTTGTCGTTGACCTCAAAGCACAAAATAGTTATCTCTACATTGATGAAAGTCGTAGAGCCCCAGCAGATAGACTCTCTTTACAATATAAAGATAGTGACCTTTTAATACAACTCTTACATGGGGCCAATGGTGGTGCTGGCTTAGAATATATTAATGAAAAATTATTTATTTATGGAGACCATTTTAATGATAAATTTATGACTGAACTTGCTGAGTTCTCAGACTTTAAAGGAGGAGAGTTGAGTTTTTCAGTGAGTGGTAAACTAGAGCATCTTGATGGTATTGTCGAAGTCAAAAATACCATTGTAAAAAACTACAAAGCCCTAAACAACCTCTTTGCCTTGATCAATACGATCCCTGCCCTTGTGACTTTTTCAGCTCCAAACTACAATAAAGATGGCCTCAAGATTACACGTGCCTATACTGGATTTTATTATGAAGATCAGATTATCTATATCAAAGGTTTTCAGGTCAATAGTGAGCAGTTGACCATCACAGGTCAAGGTATTGTTAACCTTGAGACCAAGAACCTAGACATTGATACCTCTATTAGTACCACGGCAACAAACAATCTTTCAAAGATACCCTTATTGGGCTATATCTTAGTAGGAAAAGAGTCCAACAACACCATCACTACCTACACCATAAAAGGTCCTATCGCCGACCCAAAAGTCGATACCACTCTTGCCAAAGATATTGTCATTGCACCCTTTAATATCCTAAGACGTGCCATCACCTTCCCTATCCACTACATCGATAAAGCGGTTAATGAAGAGTAAGAGCGTTGCCTTTGGCAAGGGAAATGGAAAATCGTGAATGGTAAATGGGAAGAGCGAGCCTTCGGCAATGTTGAATTAAAGAGCCAAGAACGAGAGCGATTATCCACGAATTACGCGAATTAACAGGGTCTGCCCCCTTGGGTACTAATTTAAGAGCAAAGAGCAGTTTGCCCACGGATTTATGGGATTAGTAGGATTAGAGCGTTGCCTTTGGTAAAGAGTAAAGAGTAAAGAGTAAAGAGTAAAGAGTAAAGAGTAAAGAGTAAAGAGTAAAGAGTAAAGAGTAAAGAGTAAAGAGTAAAGAGTAAAGAGTAAAGAGTAAAGAGTAAAGAGTAAAGA
>Ga0256826_1000118_pt1 | contig 40115 bp, 30 predicted proteins | sample CV79metaG_FD_185975 | JGI IMG/M metagenome (GOLD analysis project Ga0256826, IMG submission 185975) | Hydrothermal vent microbial communities from East Pacific Rise, Pacific Ocean - CV79 | ecosystem: Environmental > Aquatic > Marine > Hydrothermal vents | place: Pacific Ocean: East Pacific Rise...
TAAAATGGGACTAAACAATAAACAACTACCAAAACTTGGATTCTTGTACATGGATTATGTATTAAGATTTTTTGATCATTCAAACTTTAAAGGATGGCCAAATAAAATTGAGATAGTAACATACCATTGGGGAAAAGATAAAGATAGATTTATTAAAGAAGTAAAAAAGAAAAAAATAGATGTTCTTATTGGTAATATTCCAGCAACTGCTTATGAAACATTTAGAGAGATTGCAAGAGAATTACCTCACGTAAGATTTATCCCTTCGATGGATACTCAATTTTCAAATAAATCAAAAGAAAATGTTACAAGATTTGCTTGGAAATATGACCTACCTATTCCAAAAACTTATGTTTATTACAATAGACCAAATGGATTTAAATTTCTAGAAAAATGTGAATATCCAAAAATTGTAAAAAAATCTTATGGACCATCAAATTATGGTGGATATTTTGTACATAAAGTTGATTCTCCAAAAGAAGCAAAAGAGTTACTTGAAGAGAAAAAATACCATCCTATTTATTTCCAAGATTTTGTTCCTATGGAAGCAGATATTAGAGTTATGCTTATTGGTCATAAACCAGTTTGTGCATTTTGGAGAAGAGCTCCTGAAGGTGAATGGCTTACAAATACTTCTCAAGGTGATCTATGGATTATATGGATGTACCTAAAAATGTTCTAGACCTTGCAGTACAAGTAAGTAAAGATGCAAAAGCAGAATACTGGGCTTGTGATGTTGCTTATGGAAAAGATGGAAAAGTTAGAATTCTTGAATGTGCAACTGCATTTGCTGCATTCCCTTATATTAGAGATTGGATTGGACAATATATTATGTGGTCTTTAAGTGAAGGTAGATTTAGAAAACCTCATATGCCAATGTTTAACTGGGAAGAATTAGGAAAAATATCACCTGATGTATTAAGAACAATGAGACATATTACATTTGGAAAATTTAACTCATCATATGATGGTGCATATTTTGGAAATAAGAAAAAAATGTATGGAAATGAAGAAAAATATATGCATGAACTAGATGATCAATATAAAGTTTATGATGTAAAAAGAAGATGGACTGAAGAGTGGCCTAGTGAAATATTTAATTATCAAGATAGATTCCCTTTAAAAAGTTTAAAATCTATGAAAGTTAAAAATTTGGAAAAATGTAATGCTCCTGTATTTAAAGGTGATGAAGATACAGAATCTGTACCAAGTATTAAAATATCAAAAAAAGAGTTAAAAAAAGTTCTTACTTCAGTAGATGGTATTGGTGAGAAAAAATTTGATAAAATGATTGAGGAATTTGGAAGTACTGAAGATGTAGTAGGAATATTAGAACAAACTCCTTCTATTCTTATGAATATAAAAGGTATTACAAAAAAAATAATTACAAAAATAGAATCAGCTTGGACTGAATTTAAAGGGAAGAATTAAGCTTGAAGCAACAATATAAATCATATCAACAAACTTGCGATTTTTTACAAGATTGTGTAAAAAAATATCCAGATATTATTACAATAGAATCTATTGGTAAGACATGGGAGAATAGAGATATAATGCTTGCGACTATATCTCTAAACGTACAAAATGCATCATTGAAGCCCGCATTATTATATACAGGAACTGTTCATGCTAGAGAATGGATTGGAAATGAACTTGCAGTTGAGTTTATTGATTTTTTACTTACAAATCATAGTTCAAATCCAAAAGTTCTTGATATATTAGGTAAAAATACATTATATATAGTTCCATGTCTAAATCCTGATGGATTTGAATATAGTAGAACCCATTTTTCTTTTTGGAGAAAAAATAGAAGAGATAATAAAGATGGAACATTTGGGGTAGATTTAAATAGAAACTTCTCTGTTGGATATGGAAAATCTACAAATACTGCTTCAAATGTATATAGTGGGCCAAAACCATTTTCAGAACCAGAAACACAAGCTATGAAAAAATTTGTTGACTCTAAAAATAATATTACAATTGCTTTAGATTATCACTCTCAAGGAAATGTATTTTTTCCTGCTCATAAATTTAATCATGAACAAGAAATTGATGGAACAGATTTAAATACTATGTGTGCAAATATGAATTATGAAATATCAAAAGTTACAGGTAGAAAATATGGTATTCACAGAGGAAAACCACCTACAAAACTTATTAGTGGTAGTGGTAGAGAGTATTATTATTCTTTAGGAATTATATCTGCTGTTGTTGAAGTGGGTACTCGTAATATTCCTGATTTCATGCAAAATATGAAAGAGAGTATTGATGAAAACATCCCTGCTCTACTTAGAACATTAAGTGAAGCTAGAAATTATTCTAAAAATGCTCCAAAAAGGGTAAATAATTTTATAATTGACACTTACTCTTCAAATGAGGTTACATTAAAATGGGATTATGCATGTAATAAAGATATATATTTTGAAATATATAGAAATACTGAAAATAAAGAATCTTGTACAAGCGCAAATTTAGTATGTCAAACATTTAATAATACATTTACAGATATTCAACTTCAAAGTGGAACTGCGTATTATTATTATATAAGAGCTGTTAATAATCTAAATGGAACAAAATCACCTTATGCTCCAAAAACAAAGATTAAAACACTTTTAGAATCAAATGAGTTTTCAAAAATACTATTTCCAAATCCTTCAGATGTTGGTTATGTTGCTAGTAAATTAGAAGAAACAAATAGAAAACATTTTGGATTAAATTCATTATTTATTGGGATAAATGAAACAAAAGGTGTTAGTTATGGGGTTATGCAATATAATCTTGACAACATCCCAAATGATGCAATAATAAAAGATGTTAGAATATCTTTATATCCATTAAATAGAGTGAATGCAAAAATTGAAAAATTTGGTGAATGGTCTATATCTTTTATTGATACAAATACAGTATCTGAAATTAGTGATTTTAAACAAATGGATAATGCTAAGATAATAGAAACTCTAGGACAAACTATACCTTCAGAAAAGCTAACTCAAGGGATATGGTCTCATTGGGATTTTAATAGTAATGAAATCGATATATTACAAAAACATATTCAAAATGGTAAACTATTATTTAGAATTCAAGGACCTACTTCTCTTCCAAAAGGTAGAGATTCTCAAATGATGATGTTTGATTTAGGATATGGAAACTTTGGTGGAGGGATCCATTATAGACCGAATATTGATATTAAATATACTATTCCTAGTAAAAGTATAGAGATAAATGCTACAAATACTCAAACTATAAAAATTGATGAAAATATTAAAAACGATCTAATATGTGGATTTGATAAAAATAACAATAAAATATATGGATTAATGGAGTTTAACTTAGAAGATCTTCCAAATCCAAATGAAACAATTATTACAAATAGCTATATTCAAATAAAAAATAAGAGTGCTACAAATACAAAACTTGATATTAGATATAATATAGAGTTTGTAGATATTGATAAAACATCTTATAATGATATTCAAAATAGAGATAGAATTGAATTTATTGGATATGAAGTAAGTCGTGCGGATTTACAAAAGAATAAAACTCATAAATTTATTTTTGATCATTATTCAACATTAGCTTTAGAAGAAACTCATAAAAATAATAAACTTGCAAAATTTATTATTAAGCCAACATCTTCTGATATTAAAAATCATATAGTAAATTGGCATAGTCAAGATACAAAAAATAGTGTTAAACTAATTGTAGAATATATACAAAGAAGAAAAGAGCCTGTAAAACAAGTAGATGATTTAAAATTAACTAAAGAAAATAATAAAGTAAAATTAACATGGACAAATCCTATATGTGATGATTTTGTAGGAGTTTATATAGTAAGAAATAGATTCCATAAACCAAAAAATCCACTTGATGGTGATAAAATATATGCTGGAAAAGACATTTATACATATGATGACTTTGGTAGTTTAGATATTAATAAATATTATTCAGTATTTACTTATGATAATGTTCCAAATTACAGTAACCCCCAATTTATTGAGTATACTAAAGAAGTTTAAAATGAAACTAACAAATGATATTACAATATTGTATGTAGAAGATGAAAAAGGTGTAAGAGATAGTGTCGCTGATATTTTAAAAATCATTTGTGAAAAATTATATATTGCATATGATGGTATGGAAGGTTTAGACTTATATAAACTATACATACCAGATATTGTAATTTCAGATATTAGAATGCCAAATATGGATGGGATCACTATGGCAAGTAAAATTAAAGATATTAATGAAAGTCAACATATAATTTTCACTTCTGCTCATAGTGATGATAAATATTTTATAGAAGCTATTGAATTACAAGTTGATGGATATATTTTAAAACCAATAAATATGGAAAAACTTGAAAACAAAATATTAAGTATTGCCAAACATATTAAACTAAAAAAAGATTTTGAAAAACAAAAAGCAATTACAATACAAGCAGATAAACTATCATCTATGAAAGTTATGATAGAAAATATTGCTCATCAATGGAGACAACCTTTGTGTTCAATTTCTACAGATGCAACTGGACTTTTAATACAAAAACAAATGGGTAAACTTAGTGATGATAATTTTACAAATATATGTGAAAATATAAACCATAATGCAATACATCTTTCAGATACAATTGATGCATTATCTGAATTTATTAAAGATGAAAATAAAAGTGAAAAATTTAATTTAAAAGATGCTACACAAAGTGTCTTATCATTGTTAGATGCTACAATATTAGAAAATAACATTAAAATCATCAATACAATAAAAGATGATATATTTATAACATCTTTACAAAATGAATTTAAACAAGCACTTATTAATATACTTATAAATACAAAAGATGCCCTACTTCTTGAAAAAAATAAATTTATTTTTATAGATATAGAAACTAAAAATAATAGTGTAGTTTTAAATATAAAAGACAATGGTGGAGGTATGGATGAATATATTTTAACAAAAATATTTGAACCATATTTTACTACTAAACACCAATCAAGGGGTACAGGATTAGGATTGTATGTGTCATTTGACATAATTAGTAATATTTTACAAGGTACATTAGAAGTTGAAAATAAAAAATTTATCCATAATGATAAAGAATATAAAGGTGCGCAATTTATAGTAACATTGCCATTTGAAATATAAAAAGGAAATAACAATGTTATTAAAATTTAAAAAATGGTTCCCAAAAGTTAAAAAATCAGCTTGGATTGCTCCTAGTGCTGATGTTATTGGCAATGTTAAAATAGGAAAAAATTCTTCTGTTTGGTTTGGTGTAGTTATAAGAGGAGATGTACATAAAATAAGAATAGGTAAAAGAACTTCAATTCAAGATTTATCTATGGTACATGTTACCCATTACAAAAAAGATGATATGAGTGATGGCCATCCTACAATTATTGGAGATGATGTTACAATTGGTCATAAAGTAATGCTTCATGGATGTGAAATTAAAAATGGATGTTTAATTGGTATGAGTGCAACAATTCTTGATGGTGCTATTATTGGTGAAGGTAGTATTGTTGGTGCTCATTCACTTGTAACTTCTAATAAAAAATTTCCTCCTCATTCTTTGATTATGGGAAGTCCCGCAAAAGTTGTTAAAACTTTAAGTAAAGAAGAAGTAGATAACTTAATAGCTCATGCAGCTAGATATGTAAAATTTAAAGACGAATATAAATAAAAATTTTATTCGCTATATTAATATAGTATTAAATTAAGATATTATATTTCTAATACCAATACTAATTATTGTTTTTTTAGTTATAATTCCAAAAATATTAAAATTAAATAAGGATAATATATGTTTAAAACTATTATGCCATTAAATGCAATTATTGCGGCTAGATTTTTTGGTCTATTTTTAGTACTTCCAGTTATATCTATATACGCTATGAATATGCCTGGAGCTACTAATACACTTGTAGGTGTTGTAATTGGGGGATATGCTATTACTCAAATGATTTTCCAAGTACCTTTTGGAATAATGAGTGATAAAATGGGTAGAAAAGGTACAATTATTGTTGGGCTTTTACTATTTGGTATAGGTTCAATTGTTGCAGCGATTGCTGATGATTTATTGATGTTATTACTTGGTAGGTTTCTTCAAGGAGCAGGTGCTATTGGTGCAGTTGTAACTGCTATGATTAGTGATGTTGTAAAAGAGGAACAAAGACCTAAAGCTATGGCTATGATGGGTGGAAGTATTGCTGTTAGTTTTGCATTAGCGATGATTATTGGCCCTGTTGTTGGTTCTGCTGCTGGTGTTGATACTTTATTTTATATTGTTGCTTTTTTAGCATTTGGTTCTATTTATGTATTAATCAAATTTGTTCCAAATCCTCCAAGTATCACTCACACATATAATGGAAAAGAAACTTATGTTTTTTTAGCAAATCCAGATTTAATTAAAATGAATATAACAAACTTTTTACAAAAAGGTTTAATGACATTTGCATTTATGATTATCCCTATTGTTTTAATTAAAACTTACAATTGGGAGATGGCTGAACTTTGGAAAATATATCTACCAGCAATGGTTGCAGGTATATTTGCAATGGCTCCAGCTGCAATATTAGCAGAAAAAAGAGGTATGTTTAAACAAGTTTTACTTGTTGGTATTATATTTTTTGGACTTGCGTATTATATTATTGGAATAAGTGATACGTATACAATGTTTGCTATTGGAGTTATTGTATTTTTTATTGGATTTAATATGCATGAACCAATTATGCAATCACTTGTAACAAAATATGCAAAGATACATCAAAAAGGTGCAGTTTTAGGTGTATTTAATAGCTTTGGTTATTTAGGTACATTTGTTGGTGGATTTGTTGGTGGCGTATATTTAGATCAAATGCCTTTAGAAAATATTGCGTTTGCTATATTAATTATTTGTGTATTATGGGCTGGATTAATTCTTACATTACCAAACCCTACAAAAACTAAAATTGCATATATCAATATTGATGAAACATCAAAAGATAAATATAACCAACTTAACGATAAACCTGGATTTGTAGAATGGTATCTTAATAATACAGAAAATATTATTATTATTAAATATTACACAGAATTTTATAATGAAGATGCAATAAAAGAGTTAATAAGTAAATAGTATACATACTATTTTTTCAAAAAAAAATAAAATAGGATACCATAATGTTTGAAAGATTTTTAAGATTTTTTATAGATAATTCAAGGATGAATTATACTTTATTTGTTATGGTATTTGCTATAGGTGTTGTCTCTTATATGAAAATACCTAAAGAGATATTCCCATCATTTGATCTGGATATGGTTGTTGTTAACGGATACTATTCAGGAGCTAGTGTTGATACTTTAAATAAAATTATAGTACAAGATTTAGAAGATGATTTAAAAAGCGTCCAAGGTGTTGACACGGTTACAACAATTATAAAACCTTCCTCTTTTTCAATTATTCTTGAACTTCAAAAAGGTGAAAATAGATATAATATAGCTTCGAAAGTAAAAGATGTAGTTGATGCATCAAAAGCAAATCTACCTTCTGATATGGATGACCCTATTGTTAAAACATTAGATTTAAGTAAAAAACTACTTGAAATAGTTATCTCATCAAAATCTTTTTCAACAGATATATTAAAAGAAAAAGCAAATAAATTAAAAAGTTCAATTTTAAATATTAAAGGTATTTCAGAAGTAACCATATATGGCGATAGTGATAGATTTTATGAAATATTAATTGATGAAAACAAAATAAATTCATATAATATAAATCCATTAGATATATATAGAGCTTTAAAAACTATCTCTTTTATATATCCTTTAGGTAAAATTGAAGGTGAAACTCACCACTACTATTTATCAACAAATAATGGTGCTAAAACTAAAAATGAATTAGAAAATACACAACTTACAATTTCAAATAAAACTATATACTTAAAAGATATTGCAAAAGTATCAAAAAAATACAAAGATACAGATACCCTATTTTCACTAAATAGTTCAAATGCTATTGATTTAGTTATAAATCAGAGTTCAACAGGTGATGCTACAAAGATTGAAAAGCAACTTTTAAAAGTATTAGAAAAATTTAATAAAAATGATTTAAAAATAAAATATGACATAGTTGATAACCAATCTATAAAAATTAAAGAAAGACTAAATATTGTTGTTTCAAATATTATTTTAGGTCTTATTATTATTACTCTTATTGTTGCTTTACTTATAAATGCAAGAATGGCATTTATTATTATGATTGGTATTCCAACATCTTTTGTTATTGCAGCTTCTGCATTTTATATTATGGGATATACTATAAACCTTATTTCATTAGTTGGTGTACTTTTAGCTCTTGGAATTGTTGTAGATGATGCTATGGTTGTAAGTGAAAATATTCAACAACATGTTGAAGATGGAATGGATCCTAAAGAAGCTTCAATAAAAGGAGCTTCAGAGATGGTAAAACCTGTAACAATTGCTTCACTTACAACATTATTTGCTTTTTTACCTAGTTTAATGATTAGCGGAACAATGGGAGAAGTTATAAAACTAATACCTATTGCCCTATCTGCTCTTATAGTTGCATCTTTAATAGAATCATTCATCTTTTTACCAATTCATGCAGCACATACTCTTAAAAAAGAATCAAAAGCATTATCTTGGGAAAAAGCAAATAATATTTATAGTAATATAATCCATTTTTTTATGAGATGGAAAAAAACTTTTTTAATATTATTTATGTTAGGTGTTCCAATATTGAGTATACTTATTATAAAACAATCAAACTTCCAAATGTTTCCAAGTTATGATTCATCAATTATAAATATTGCACTAAAAGCAGATGTAAATACAAAGTTAGAGCAAAGTAATATTATAGTTAAAAAAATAAGCAATGAACTTTTAGTACATAAAGAGCAATGGAAAATAAAAAATATTACTAGTGTTGCTGGATTTAGAAAAGATAGTGGTGGAAATAGTGAAACATACCCTTATGTTATGAGTATTACAATTGAACTATTTCAATTAGAAGCACAAAATTTTGTTGATAAATATATAACCCCTTATCTTAGTTTTTATTATGATGATACATATATGATAAGAGAAAAAACATCTCAAGAGATATCAAAAGAACTTAAAGCTTATTTTGATAAACACAATACAAAAGAAAAATATAAACTTATTGATCTATCTATTGTGCAAAAAAAAGTTGGACCTATAAAAGCTGATGTAAAAATTGGATTAGTATCTAATGATTATATTAAAATAGATAAATATATAAAAGTTTTAGAAAAAAAATTAAAAACTATTAATGGTGTTATTTCTGTTGCAAACTCTACAAATAAAGGTATTGATGAACTTAAAATAAAAATAAATACATATGGACAATCTTTAGGTGTAGATGAGGGTTATCTTGGTGATATTTTTATAAATAAATATTTAGATATTAAAAAATCAACTGCTTTTGATAATGATGGTATATTAGATATAAAAATAAAATCATTAACAAAAGATGATTTTAAAAATTTTAAAAATCAAGAAATTTTACTTAAAGATGGAACATATGTAAGGCTTAATGATATTGCTGAATTTAAAGTAGTTAAATCATTTGAAAAAATCACAAAAGAAAATGGAGAAACAAATTTTTATATCTTCTCTAATGTTGATACAAATATAATTACAGCCTCAGAAGTTTTAAAGAAAATTAAACCAATTTTAGATGAGATAAAAAAAGATAGTGTTAAAGTTGTTCTAAAAGGTGAAGCACAAAAAAATGAAGAACTTAAAAATGATATGACACTTGCTACATCATTAGCTATGGTTCTTATACTTTTATCTATACTATATTTATTCAATAGTTTTAGAGAGACATTTATGGTTATGAGTGTAATTCCATTTTCACTTCTTGGAGTATTAATTGGTCATCAAATTATGGATATAAACCTAGGTATGACAAGTATGATAGGAGCATTAGGACTTGCAGGTGTTGTTATAAATGATGGAATTATTATGATGACATATTTAAAAAAGGCAAAGACAATAGAAGAGGTATTTAAATGGGCATCTAAACGATTTAGACCAATTGTACTTACTTCACTTACAACACTAATTGGAGTTTCTTCTCTTATATTCTTTCCAACAGGTCAAGCTGTAATATTCCAACCAATGGCAATTGCTTTAGGATTTGGACTGGCATGGGGAACAATTTTAAATCTAATTTATCTACCAGTTTTATATACTTTAGCACATAAATTAAAATAGCAACTTTTTAGTTGCTATTCATAATATCAATAATAACATTATCTGTTATTTTCATTCCATCTTGTGATAATCTTCCAATATGTTTTAGAGTTTTTTCTATATCATTTGCAATTATTCCATCACCACCATGTAAATATTTTCCATGTGATGCTAAAACATAAGCATCAAAAGCAGCATATATAGTTGTAGCAATTTTCATAGCACAAGAAGATTTAGCTCCATCACATATTATTCCAGAAACATCTCCTAAAGTATTTGCAATTGCATGGGAAACCATATCTAGACTATTATTATTAATAAAACATAAAGCCCCACTAACTGCTGCTGCTGAACAAATAACTCCACAATAAGCACTTAATCTTCCTACATTTGTTTTAATATGTACTGTTGCTAGATGGGAAAAGAATAATGTTCTTAATAATTGTTCATCTTCTACATCCATTTTATTTGCATATTCAATTAAAGCTAAAGAAGCTGTCATACCTTGGTTTCCACTACCACTTGTAGTCATAACAGGTAAAGAACATCCACTCATTCTAGCATCACTTCCAGCAGCTGCAAATGAAGCTGCTCTATTTCTTACATCATCTCCATAAAATCCATTTTCGATATGCTCTTGGATGATTTTACCAATATTTATTCCATAATTTCCACTTAAACCCTCTTTTGCAATTGCACTATTAAGTGTAATTACTTTTGACATTAGAGGTTTTATTTTTTCTAATTCTATACTATTTGCTAAATTATAAATAAGTTCAATGCTTAATTGTTCTCTTTGTTCTTCTGGTGTATTAAAACAATTATCATTACAAGCTTGTTGTAATAATACTTTTTTATCTCTTTTTATTTGTGTAATATTTGTATGTAGATGTTTTACTTCAACACTTAAACATGAATTATTACTATGAATTTCTACCATTATATAAAGTTTTGTTGAAGTATCTTCATGTATAACTTCAATAGATGTATCTTCAATAAACTTAACAACATCTTTCATTTGTTCTTTTGTGATATCACTTATTACCATTAAATCTTTTGAAGTATCACCATATAGTAAACCCATAATAGCTGATACTTCAATACCAACTAAACCACCACTATTTGGAACAACTACACTTTTTACATTTTTTATAATATTACCAGATACCCTTATTACCACTTTTGAAATATCATTTATACTTGACATCTCTCTTGCTTTTGCAGCTGTAAATGCAATTGCAATTGGTTCTGTACACCCTTGAGCAGGTATAACTTCTTCATTTAATATTTTCAATACATTTGTAACTGTTTGTTCTGATATCTTCATAAGTTGACTTTCTTTTTTAATAATGATAAATATATCCCAAATGATATAAATATTCCACCTATTATATGATACATTTGTAATATTTCACCTAAAAATACAAAAGCTAAAATAGCTCCAAAAAATGGCATAAGATGTGCAAATTGTGCTGTTTTACTTGCTCCAATTTCAGAAATACCTTGATGCCAAAAATAATAAGATAAAATTGATGTAAATAATGAAATATAAATAAAAATTAAATAATTATTTTTAAGTAAATTGATCTCATACTCTATACCATATCCTTGATATAAATAAAATGGTAAAATCATTAGAAAACCAAGAGTAACTAATAATGAAAATAGTTCAATATCACTTAAATTTTTTGGTTTAAATTTTATAAATACTGAATATAAAGCCCAAGTTAATGAAGATAATATTATCCATAAATCACCAATATTAAATTTTAAAGTAAAAATATCTAAGATATTACCTTTTAAAATCAAATATATAACTCCAAAAGAAGATAAAAATATACCAAATATCTGTTTTTTATTTATATTTTGTTTTAAAATATAATATGAAAGAATCAGCACTATAATTGGCACTGTAGAATTTATAATAAGTGCATTTGTTGCTGTTGTTAGTTTTAAGCCAGTATATACTAATGTATTAAAAAGCCCTATTCCTAATAATGATAATAGTAATAATATTTTATAATCTTCTTTTAGCGATTTTAATATTTTTTTATAAGATATGATAAGAATGGGAGATATTAATAAAAGAGTAAAAGACCATCTAAAAAATACCATTTCAAAAGCAGTTATATCTTCTCGTACAAATCTACCAATTACAAAGTTTCCAGACCAAAACAATACACATAAGATTAAAAAAATATAAATTTTCATATTATTTTTAAGTTATTTACAAAATTTATAACTTTTTTATCACTCATTTCACATGGCTTTAATAATCCATTTTTAATAGTCAGGAAGTAGTTACCACTTACTATATCATTTCCTTTTAACTCTTTAGCATATATTTTTATTATTTTATGATTGCTATACTCTTGTTTTATTGCTAAATATTTAGAATTATTATATTTACAATAAAATGATCCTAAGGGAAAATATAAAAGTTTTTCTTCAAATGTATTCATACTTATAATGTTAGCTAAAAGTAGTTTGTTTTGATATAATAAATGATGATTATATTAGATTTTGAAACAAACTCACCAAATGAACATGATGTTATAGAAGTAGCTGCACTTAAAGTAGAACTTACAGATAATAAATATATAGTAAAAGATAAATTTCATAGATATTATCTATCAAGATATCCTGTAAATAAATATTCTTACGAAGTTCATAAATTAACACCAGAAAAAATACAAGAACATAGAGATAAACAAAAGATAAAATACTCTTCTTATTTTAAAGAAGATGAAGATTTTATAATCTTTTGCAAAGGTTCAAAAACTCTTATTGCACATAATATTAGTTTTGAGTTAAGACATCTTTATGGGCTTATTACATTTGAAAACCATTTTTGTACAATGAAAGAAAATAAACAAATTGTAAAAGCATTAAACAAGAACAATAAAATAAAAAATCCAAAACTTGATGAAACATGTTTGTTTTATGGCATTTCATTTGATATAAATAATTATCATAGTGCAACATATGATGTTAGTAAAACATTTGAAATATTACAAAATATGAAAGCTAAAGTTATTTTTAAATAGTATATTACAATTTGTAATAAAATAATATAAGAATAAATATTATTTATTAAAATTATGTACTTAGATTAACTTACGAAATTTCTTTACACTATTAAGTATTTTTCAGATTAGATTTTAGTTTTAATGCTACAATTTTTCATATTCTTTTCAAGAATCAAATTAAACTCAAGGAATGAAAATGAAATTAGGAAATATTTTACTTGCTTCAACATTATTATTTGGTGCTGCGCAAGCTAGCGAATTTATAAGTTATAAACAACTAACAAAACAATTAAAAAAAGATGCTAAAAAAGCTGGTGAATTTGCAACAGCTTCTGAAGTTAGATATGCACTTAAAGCTAAAGACTGGGCTGTTATAGATGTAAGAACTATGGAAGAATGGCAAGCTGCTAGTATGAAAGGTGCTTATAGAGTTGGAAGACAATCACCTGAAAAAGCATTAGAAACTATAGTTTTAGATGATGATGATAACTTTGTTAAAGATAAAATTATTGTAGTATGTAATAGTGCATCAAGAGCATCTATAGAAGCGCAAACTTTTAAGAAAATGGGATTTAAAATAGTTAAAATATACGATATGTATAGCTGGATTGATGAATGTAATCCTGTAAATACTGGATACTCTAAGAAAAAAGATAAAAAAGGTACTAAAAATAAATTTGGTATGTTTAAAGCTGAACATTGTTCAAAATAATTAGTTAATACAAATAAAAAGGGGAAGAATTTATTTTCTTCCCCTTTTTTTATATCTTACTAAATTTAATCTTTTTGTAATTTAGCTTCTTTTTCAACTTCTTCTAAAAATTTAGGTAAAAGATCTTTTGTTGCAAGTTTTGCAATAATTTCACCTTTTTTAATAATAAGACCACTTCCATTTCCATATGCAATTGCAACATCTGCACTTTTTGCTTCACCTAGTGCATTTACTACACATCCCATTACTGAAACATTTAATGGTGTTTTAATATGTTTAGTAGCTTCTTCAACCTCTTTAACTGCATTTACTAAATCTGCTTCTATTCTACCACAGGTAGGACAAGATATTATATTTAACCCTTCTTTTATAATTCCACTATCTTTTAAAATAGCACGTCCAACTTCAATCTCTTTTTCTAATTCACCGGTAATTGAAACTCTAAGAGTATCCCCTATTCCATCAAGAAGTAAAGATCCAAGTCCAATTGAAGATTTAACCGTACTATGAAATAATGTACCAGCTTCAGTTACTCCTAAATGGAAAGGATAATCATTCATAGGTCTTAACATTCTATATGCTTGTACCGTTCTTTGTACATCACTTGCTTTTAAAGATATTTTCATATTAGTAAAATCTAAATCTTCTAAAAATTTAATATTATAAAGAGCAGATTCAACCATACCCTTTGCTGTTTGACCATATTTATCTTCAAATTTTGATTCAAGTGAACCACAGTTTACTCCAATTCTTACAGGTATATCTCTTTGCTTACATACTTTAACAATCTCTTTAATTCTATTTTGTTCACCAATATTTCCAGGGTTAAACCTCACACAATCAACATGCTGGGCAGCAATTAGCGCTAATTTATAATTAAAATGTATATCTGCAATTATGGGTAAAGATGATTGTTTTTTAATCTCTTTAAGTGCTAATGCTGCTTCCATATCAGGAACAGCAACTCTTACTATATCTGCACCTGCAAAATGTAATAATTTTATTTGTTCAAGTGTAGCATTTACATCACTAGTTTTAGTAAATGTCATTGATTGAACAGATATTGGAGCATCACCACCAATTGCGACATTGCCTACATATATTTTTTTTGTTTTTACTCTATTTATCATAAAAGCATTTTAGCTAAAGTAACTTAAAATATATTGCATTATATAAAGTAAAATTTCATATTAAAATGGTATAATCCAATAAATTATAAATATTGGTAAATAAATGGAAAATATAAATTATTTCGACATAATAGTTTTAGCACTTGTAACACTACTTGGACTAAAAGGATTATTTAGAGGTTTCATAAAAGAATTCTTTGCATTAGTTGGTTTAGTAGGTGGTGTATTTGTTGCATCAAGATTTGCTTCAATTACAGGTGAACTTATCGCTACACTTATCCCTATAGACAATAATAATACTATGCTATTAATAGGATTTATATCTTCTTTAATCTTATTTTGGATTTTAGCATTTATTATTGGTAATATCTTAAGTAAAATATTTAGTCTAAGTGGTCTAGGTATATTTGATAGATTTTTAGGTTTTGTTTTTGGAGCAGGAAAAATATTTTTATTATTTTCAATTATTATTTATGCATTATCACAAGTTGAGATGATAAATAAAAAACTTGAATCAATTAGTAAAAATAGTATTGCTTATCCTTTACTTAAGGATTCAGGAGCTTATATAATAAAACTAGACACAACAAAGTTACAATCAAATATTAGTGATGGAATTGATACAGCAATTGAAACATCTAAAGATATGGTTGAAGATATCTCAGATGATATTATAAAAGAAAAAATACAAGAGTTACAAAAATAATGAAAAATAGTGATTTAATTATAGATGAGTTAAAAGGGATAATAAAAGCAAAAGGTATGAAGTATACTGAGCAAAGAGCAATTATACTTCAAATACTTGTACAATGTGATGATCACTTAAATGCAGAAGATATTCACACAATAATTCAAGAAAAGCATCCTGATCAAAATGTTGGAATTGCTACAATATATAGAACTCTTAATTTTTTAGAAGAAGTTCAACTTGTAACATCTTTATCATTTGGGAAAGATGGTAAAAGATATGAAAGTAAAGAAGATGATCACCATGATCATCTTATTTGTACAAAATGTGGAGAAATAGTAGAATTTTTAGATGAACAAATTGAGCAAAGACAAGAAAAAATTGCTCTTAAAAATGGATTTAAAATAACAGATCATAGTATGCAAATATATGGTATTTGCCAATCTTGCCAAAATAAATAAATATAAGGAAATAATAAATTGTTCGAAAACAAATATATACAACAAAGAATTGAAAAAGCTGATAAACTAAGAGAACTAGGATACAATCCCTACTCTAATGATAGTAAAAAAGACACTACTATTACAAAGTTTAACAATGTAAATAGTGATGTTCATAATCTTGAAGATAAAAGAGCTGAAAATAGACATTATATTGTTGCAGGTAGAATTAAATTTTATAGAAATATGGGGAAAGCAAGTTTCCTTAAAATTGAAGATGAAAGTGGATTATTACAAATTTATGTAGCAAGAGATAATTTACCTGAAGGTTTTTACAATGAAATAAAAAAACTAATTGAAGTGGGTGATATTATTGAAGTTTCAGGATATCCTTTTGTTACTCAAAAAGGTGAACTTTCTTTACATGTAAACGAACTAAAAATTCTTACAAAAGCTATATCTCCACTACCTGAAAAATACCATGGTATTCAAGATAAAGAGTTAAGATATAGACAAAGATATTTAGATCTTATAATGAATAGTGAAGTTAGAAAAACTTTTCATACAAGATCTAAAGTTATATCACTTACAAGAAGATTTTTTGAAGATAAAGGTTTCTTAGAAGTTGAAACTCCTATGATGCACCCAATTGCAGGTGGAGCAAACGCTAAGCCATTTACAACTCATCATAATGCACTTGGTGTTGATAGATACTTAAGAATTGCACCTGAATTATACTTAAAAAGATGTATTGTTGGTGGATTTGAAGCTGTTTTTGAAATCAATAGAAACTTTAGAAATGAAGGTATGGATGCAACACATAACCCTGAGTTTACTTCTATTGAATTTTATTGGGCATATAAAACTTATAGAGATTTAATAAACATTACAAAAGAATATTTTGAATATTTATTTGAGCATTTAGAGTTACCTACAACATTACCTTATGGTGATATTGAAATAAACTTTGAAGACTTTACTGAAATTGGACTTGTAGAATCTCTTACAACTATTGGTGGAGTTCCAGCTGAATCATGTAAGGATATAGATTCTATTTATGCATACTTAAAAGAGCAAAATGTTCAAGTAAAACCAAACCTAAATCTTGGTCAATTACAAGGTGAATTATTTGATGAATATGTTGAAGAAAAACTTATTAATCCTACGTTTATTACTGATTATCCAGTTGAGATATCGCCACTTGCTAGAAGAAGTGATGATAATCATGAAGTAACTGAAAGATTTGAGCTATTTATGGCTGGAAAAGAGATTGCAAACGCATTCTCTGAACTTAATGATCCTCTTGATCAACTAAGTAGATTTGAAGGACAAATGGATGCTAAAGATGCAGGTGATGATGAAGCACATGAAATGGATGCAGACTTTGTAAATGCACTTTCATATGGTATGGCTCCAACAGCAGGTCAAGGTATTGGCATTGATAGACTTGTAATGATGCTTACAAATCAACACAGTATTAGAGATGTATTATTATTTCCAGCTATGAAACCAATGCATACTGAAATAGATTTACACGCAGACACAGAATAAATTAAATTAAAAACAAAAAGGAAAAAAATGAATAACTTTATAAAAAATGATAACTTAGCAACAGCAGATGCTGAAGTATTTGGAATGATTGAAGGTGAACTTGAAAGACAAACAAATCATCTTGAAATGATTGCAAGTGAAAACTTTACATCTCCAGCTGTAATGGAAGCTATGGGTTCTGTATTTACAAATAAATATGCAGAAGGTTACCCTTATAAAAGATATTATGGAGGATGTGAATTTGCAGATCAAGTTGAGCAATTAGCAATTGATAGAGCATGTGAAATATTTGGATGTTCATATGCAAATGTACAACCTCATTCAGGTTCACAAGCAAATGGTGCAGTATATGCAGCATTATTAAAAGCTGGTGATAAACTTTTAGGTATGGATTTATCTCATGGTGGTCATTTAACACATGGTTCTAAGCCTAGTTTTTCTGGAAAGAATTATTCTTCTTTTACTTATGGTGTTGAGCTTGATGGTAGAATTGATTATGATAGAGTTTTAGATATTGCTAAAATTGTTCAACCTAAAATTATCGTTTGTGGAGCATCTGCATATGCAAGAGAGATTGATTTTAAAAGATTTAGAGAAATTGCTGATGAAGTAGGAGCTTTTCTTTTTGCTGATATTGCACATATTGCAGGTCTTGTGGCTGCTGGTGAACACCCTAGTCCATTCCCTTATGCTGATGTTGTTACAACTACAACACATAAAACATTAAGAGGTCCAAGAGGTGGAATGATTATGTGTAATGATGAAGATATTGCAAAAAAACTAAACTCTGCAATCTTTCCAGGTATCCAAGGTGGTCCATTAGTTCATGTAATTGCAGGTAAAGCTGTTGCATTTGGTGAAATACTAAAGCCAGAGTGGAAAGAATATGCAAAACAAGTAAAAGCAAATGCAAAAGTACTTGGAGAAGTATTAGTAGAACGAGGTTATGATGTAGTAAGTGGGGGAACAGATAATCACCTTATTTTAGTTTCATTTGTAGGAAGAGAAATTTCAGGAAAAGATGCTGATGCAGCTTTAGGAAATGCTGGAATTACTATAAATAAAAACACAGTTCCAGGTGAAACAAGATCGCCATTTGTAACTTCAGGTATTAGAGTTGGTTCTCCAGCACTAACTGCTAGAGGTATGAAAGAAGAAGAATTTAAATTTATTGGTGGAAAAATTGCTGATATTTTAGATGATATTTCAAATACTGAACTTCAAGTATCAGTAAAAGAAGAGTTAAAACAATTAGCTCAAAATTTTGTGATTTATACAAAATCTACATACTAGAACGTTAAGGATTTATTATGGAAATTAGAGGAGAAGAGTTTATTAAAAATTTAGAAATTGAAAAAGAAAAAGTAAGGCTTCAAGAGCAAACTGATTCTTTAGATGCACAAAAACAACAAACTTTATTTAAATCCTCTAATGAAAATATAAATCCAGATACAAATCAAGATGATCCTTTTCAAAACTTGGATGATATTGTTTTAGAAAATAACAATAATAATAAACAAAAATATATTATTTTTGGGTTTGCATTAATTTTACTTTTTTTGATTACAATTATCACAATTAGATTAGTTCAAGAGCCAAAAACTCAAGCTGATTTTACAACTGAACCTAAAATTGAAGAAGTTGCTACAAAACAAATTCATGAAACAAAAGCTACTATTAAGAAATCACTTAACATTGATGAAATAGTACAAGCAGAAGAAGATATTCAAACTGTACAAGTTGATAAACCAAAAGTAGAAAAAAGGGAAAATACAAGTGATATTTTTGGAATAGAAAATAAAGTTAAAAAAATTGAAACCAAAAAAGATGAAGTTGTAATAATTCAAGAAAAACAATTGAAAAAACCAACAATTACTAAAAGAGAAAAAATAACTCCTAAAAAAATAGATATTTTAAAGCAAACACAAATTAAAGAGATTAATTTAAAAGAAAAATTTGTAAATAATAAAGGTTATTTTATCCAAGTTGGAGCATTTACAAAAAATATTAATAAAAAACTACTTAAAACTTTAAATAGATCAAAATACAAGTATATAGAACATAAAATGACTATAAATGGAAGAGTTTATAATAAAGTATTAGTAGGAAGCTACAAAAGCTCAAATGATGCAAAAAAAGATTTAGAAGATGTAAGAAAACTTATTCATAATTCTAAAGCATATGTTATGAGGTTAAAATAATGAAATTTTATAGTGATTGTTTATTTTTAGATCAATTTACACCAGTAAGTATATATCAAAAAATACAAAATATATTTAAAGATGAAGTTACATTTTTATTTGAATCAGTTGTAAATTCAAGTGAAGGTAATTTTTCATATATACTAATAGGTGATAGAGAAAGAGTTATTCACAAGAATAACAAAAGTGTTTATATAAATGAAAAGAAAGAAAGAATTCAAATAGATTCTAATCCATTTGTATTTTTAAAAGAATATTATAAAAAAATAAATACTTCAATATATAAACAAAAAAGTGAAGAGCTTGGTATTGGTTTACTTGATGGATTTATTGGAAATATTGGATACGATATGGTTCAAGAATTTGAACCAAAATTAAAATCTTCTATGAATAATCTTAAGGATAATATAAATATTGCAGATTTTGACCTTATTCGTCCTAAAATGATACTTGCCTATTCTCATAAAACTTCTAAACTTACTATTGTTACATCTTTAGAAGAGTTTGAACCTTATATCAAAGTGATTGAAGATGAGATAAAAAAAGGTTCTGAATATACACCTTTAAAAAAAGCTATTATAAATGAAGAAGGTTCTTTTTACCATACAAAAGAAGATTTCTTTACTATGGTTAGAAAATCTAAAGAGATGATAAAATCAGGTGATGTTTTTCAAATACTTATGACAAATAGATATACTCAAAAAGCTAGTGTTGATCCACTTAGTTTTTATAGAGCATTAAGAAGTAAAAATCCATCTCCATACCTTTTCTTATTAGAATATGAAGACTTTTGTATAGCTGGATCTAGTCCTGAAGTTATGGTAAGACTTTCAAATGGTAAGATTCTTCTAAGACCAATCGCAGGTACTAGAAAAAGAGGTAAAACTCTTCAGAGAGATATGGAAATGGAATATGAGCTTAGAAATGATCCAAAAGAAGTAGCAGAACACGTAATGCTTATAGATTTAGGTAGAAATGATGTTGGAAGAGTTGCAAAAAGTGGAACTGTTGAAGTTACTGATAAAATGAGAGTTGAAAAGTATTCTCATGTAATGCACTTAGTTTCAGATGTAGAGGCTACTTTAGATGATAAATATGATATGTTTGATCTGTTTACTTCTACTTTTACTGCTGGTACTATGACTGGTGCTCCAAAAATTAGAGCTATGGAACTAATAGCCCAATATGAGGGTCTAAAAAGAAGTTTTTATAGTGGAAGTATTGCTTACTTTGGTTTTGATGGAAATATGGATAGTGCAATAACTATTAGAACATCACTTCTTACAAAAGATACAATAATATTTCAAGCAGGTGCTGGAATAGTTGCAGATAGTATTGATGAACTTGAATTCTTAGAAGTAACAAATAAATTAAAAGCAAATATTGAAACATTAAAGGATTTGAGTAATATATAATGAAAATATTTTTATATATATTTCTTCCTATTTTATTTTTCTCTGCTTGTACTAATAGTACAAGTAATTCAGACTCAACTTCTTCATCAAGTTCAAAAATTGCATACTTTTACGATACATTTACAAATGGTATACAATACAATTGTGGAACTATTTCAGGTATTACTGGTGATATTGATGGGAAAAATGGTAGTTTTAGATATACAAAAGATTGTAATGTTATTTTTTCTATAGGAAAAGTACATATAGGTTCAATAAATGGTAATGATATAAATTCAACTAAGTTATACCCTACTACACTTTTAGGTCTTAACACAATTAATTCTAATGATAAAAGAGTTGTTAATATTTTGCGATTTTTACAAAGTATTGATGATGATAATGATCCAAGTAATGGAATTAATATCATACCACTAGCTAGAGATAACTTATTATCAAATAGTGTTGAAAGTATTGACTTAACAGATATATATTTAAGTGAAAACAAACTAGAAAATATTGTTAAAACTGTAGATATTAATAATTCTTTAGTTAGCACTAATGATGCAATTTCTCATTTTGAATCTACTTTAAGAGAGTATGTAGATAATAATATTGATACAGTAGGACCTTCAAAGCCTTATCTTACAAAAGAGATTCATCCTATTACAAATCAAAGCACTACAGAAGTAACAGTTGAAGTAAATGGAGAAGAAAATTCTGATATATATTTAGCTTTTAATAAAGATGGAAATACCAGTAATCTTATATTTAAATCTCAAAATATAAAAATAGGTTCATCTAAAAAAGCAAATTTAACATTAAAATTTGACGATGATAGTATTAGTTATTTTTATTATTTTATACAACTAAGAGATGATGCTGGTCACCTATCTGAATATTTACCTATTAAAGTTTTAAAAGACTTTACCCCTCCATTTGTTTTATCAAATGTTAGAGATATAAATGCATCAGATAATGATAAATTTTTTATCACTCCAAATGTTACAGATACTTTAAATATTAAATATAGTATTGTGGATAAGTCAGAAGATAATAGAAGTATCCATGGAGATTTATTTAAAATAAACCCACAAACTGGAAAAATAGAATTCAAAGAAAAACCAGATTTTGAAGATACAAATACTACTACATTTACTATAGTAGCTCGTGCAATGGATGAAGCACTAAATATGACTGATATTTTATTTAATATCACTTTAATAAATCAATTAGATAATGCTCCTCAATTAAATATATATTCAGATAGTATAATTATTAGAGAAAAAAATGATTTAAATAGTTTTGAATATAATTTAAGTAGTACATTAAAATCTATTGATGATGCCCCAGATAATGTGTATAGTGTATCGTATCTATTAAATGATCAAACTGACAACTTATTTATTATAAATGAAAATAGTGGTATATTAAAAATAAATCCTACAAAATTTAATAATGAAAAATTAAATTATGAATATTATGAAAATTTAAATATTCCGAATAACTTTGATATTAATATATCAATTTCAAATGAATATAATAGTACTAATTTTATTTTAAATGTAACAATACAAAATGAAATTGAAGAGATCCCTATTATAATTAATAACATTCAAAACTCTTCAGTTAGTGAAGTAAATAATGATATAATTTCTATATCTTCACTAAGTACAAATAGCCAAGAATTAGATAAAAAAACAGTTACAAAGTATAATATAGTTTCAATTAATGGATATAATACAAATCCTCCTGCTTTTGAAATTAATCCTACAAGTGGTGAAATAACTACATCAAGTAGTAATCTTAGTGATTACTATGTTGAAACTAATAATTCAAGTAGTACTAATACTTATACTATTGTTGTTAATGCAACTAATTTATGGTGGGATGGAAGTGAACATAATAGTTCAAATATAAGTTTTGATGTAAATATTACCAATAGTATTGATTTTTTACCAAAAATAACATATAGCCTAATTGATGCAAATTTAAGCATACCAGAGATTGCAAATACAACTACAAATATACTACAAGTTATTCCAAATGGAAATAATGCAGATGAAAATAATATTGAACAATTTTCAATACAAAGTGTTGTAAAAGGTTCTACTACATTTACCTCTCATCCTTTTATAATTGATTCAACAACAGGATTATTATCTACTGTAAATAAAAACCTAAATAACTTTTATACAGAAACTTTAAATAATAGTGATGTGGATACATATACAATTACAATAAAAGCACAAAATAGTTTTGGTATAAAACTAGCTACTAGTTTTGATGTTAACATAACTAACGTAATTGATAATTTACCTATTTTACTTAGTGCTACGAATCTTACATATGAAGAGAACTCATCTACTCCTACAACTACTAATATTTATACAATACAAACAAATGCTAGTAATTATGATGAATCTAATATCAGTAAATTTTCAATTGTTAGTGGTAATACAAATAATAAATTTGCAGTGGATGAAATAAATGGAACAATCACATTAAATAGTTTACTAGACTGGGAAAGTGAAAAAAACTATTCCTTAGTTTTAAATGCTACAAATATTTGGTGGGATGGAAGTGAACATAACAGTTCTAATATTACTCTTGATATAAATGTAAGTAATATAGCAGAAATAGCACCAATAATCAAAGGTGTTAAGAATCTTCAAATTCATGAAAATATAAGTAAAAATATAAATATTTTAACAATAGAAACAAATAATACAATATTTACCAATGAACTAGAAGATGAACAAATGATAAATAGTGTTGAAATTATAGATAATGATGGTAATTTTACATTAGAGTTAAATGAAGATGGAGATTTACCTCTTTTATATCTTAAAACATCTAATACAATTAATCTTAACTATTCTAAAAAACAACAATATAATCTTCAATTAAAAATAGGAAATGATGATAGTTCAGTTATAAAAGATTTAAATATTACTATTGTAGATGATATTAATAAAGATTTACCATTAATAGTTCTTTTACTACAATATAATGATATAAATTTAACTAATACCCTTTCTAATATACAAAATAAAATTTTTACGCAAGCAACAGATGGGGACAAAAATTTAAATGATTATTTCAAAAGAGTTTCTAAAGAAAAATTCCAGTTTTCATATGCAACAGAAACATTTGATGATGATACAAATGGTTTAATAGTAATTGATATAAATGATACTCATCCTCAAGACAATCCAACTGCTCTTAATAATGATGTTAAAGAAGCTCTTATAAAAGCTGGAGATTTTATTGATTTTGCAAGTTTTGATATAAATAAAACTGTAGGAAATAGCTCATCAAAAGATGGTAATATTACTAATGATGAATTAGCTATATTAGTTTTAGTTGCTGGGGGTGAACGAACATTTGGAGATACTAATTTAAGTATTGGAAGTAAAGTATTTCAAATAGACTTAAATCAAACAGTAGATGGAGTTGATTTAAATGGATCTTATGCAGTAATGGGAGAGCTTATAAACAATAAACTTATGGATATTGGGCTTATGGCAAAAATGTTATCTAACTCTATCCTAGGTTTTAAGAAAGATGAGGATAAGTATATAATTGAGAACTATGGACTTATGGGAAATGGATATAAGGCATATGATGATAACAATATATCAATACCTGTTCATCCAAATGCTTATAATAAAATTAAACAAGGTTGGGTAACACCTGAATTAGTTACTAAAGATACAAATCTTAAATTTTATTATGCAAATAGTATTACATCATATAATGTATTTAGAATAAATACATCAAATCCTAATATTTATTATTTACTTGAATATAGAGATTATTTTGATAATAATTCATCTACATTAAATAATTATGATAATGGATTGAATTTTTTAGAATCATCATTTGAAGGTGGAATTATAACCTGGAAGGTAAATGAAACTACAGGAGATAATAAAAACTTAGAGATTGTAACTTTGCCAAATACTTCATCAAATATTTTAACAGAAGGAAATAGTAATATTTCTATTAAAGATGATGATAATACAACGGTATTTGAATATTTACAAAATGGATTAAAAAATACACAAGATCATACATTTAATATTGAGGTTAATATACCATGATTAAAAAATTATTACTTACATCTGTAATATTTATTTATAACGGATGTAATAGTTCATCAAGCTCAACTTCCTCATCTAATTCATTAATTAAGGCTTACTTAGTTGATTCTAATGTATCTGGAGTAGAATATTATTGCAATGATGATATACAAGGTATTACAGATAAGAATGGAGCTTTTTATTTTGATTATTCTTGTAATACAATAGAATTTAGAATTGGAACTATTACCCTTGCATCAATGGATACAAAGTATATAAAAAAAGATAATATTTTTTATCTAACTGATATAACACAACAACCTACTAGATCAGATACAAATAATACATCAGTTAAAAATATTGCAAGACTTTTACAGTCTTTAGATGATGATTACAATCCTTCAAATGGTATAAATATTACAGAGCAAACAAGAGAAAATATTACTAAGACTATACCATTTAATATTTCAAATGAAAATATTAATGATGTAGATTTAAAAAATATACTTCTTGATGCAAATATAAATAATGAACTTATAAGTGAATTAAGAGCATTAGTTCATGTAGAACAAACTTTAAGAGATAATAATATTAGCGTTGATACAGTTCCACCATACAAACCATACCTAACAACTAATATAATTTCAACATCAAATGATTTAACATATATTGATTTAAATGGAGAAAAAAATAGTAAAATTTTTATTAATAATATCTATACAAATAAGAATTTAAGTCAAAATGGAACATATAGTAATTTTGAATTAAACACAAGTGGATACAAAAATTTATTTTATGACTTTAATATAACATTAAAAGATAATACAAATAAAACATCACCTACTTTATCTTTATCAATTTTTAAAGATACTGATGACTTAAATCCATATACATTTCCTAGTATTGTGAATGTATCTAGCCCAAGTAAAGAAGTTTTAGATATCAATATTACAGATAATAGTCAAGATTATGGTTTATTACTTAACTATAATTTAAGTGGTGTTGATGCTCAGTATTTTGATATCAATAATAGTAATGGAAAGCTAACTCTTAAAAATGATTCTATTTCAGGAAAACAGTATAACTTAAATATAAGTGTATCTGATCAATCTAATCATAAAAGAAGTGCAGATATAATTGTAAAAATACAATAATACCTTTTGTTTAATTAAGTAGTTTCCTACTTAATTAATCTTTTCCAATCAATGGAACATCTAAATCATATTCATCATGAATATCTAGTTTTCTATCATCATTATTATTATTTTCATCAAAGTCTCTTGGTACCATGATTTCTTGATATGTAATCTCTAACTCTTCATCTTCAAGTCTTTCACCCTTACCTCTTGTAACAACTCTTATAGGTGTTCCTTCAAACTCTAAATATTCTCTTAAAATATTTATTAAATATCTTTTATATGAGAAATGTAGCATTTTAGGTTTATTCATAACAAGTGCCATTGTTGGAGGTGATGTATTAAACTGTGTAGTATAATAAATTCTTAATCTATTTCCATTTGGACTTGGAAGTGCATGTCTTCTTATTGCTTTTTCAATAGTTTCATTTAGAACTGATGTTGATATTCTTCTACTATAGTTATCATAAATTGCTATAATTTTATCTCTAAGTTTATCTATATTTCTTCCAGTTAATGCAGAAACTGCAATAATTGGAGCATAGTATAAGAACTTAAATCTTTCTCTAATAGTTTTACACATCTTTTCATAAGATGCCATATTTTCATCCCATTTATTTAAAACAATCATAACACCTAAACCAAACTTATCTACAAGTCCTGATATTTTTTCATCTTGATCACTAATAGGTACAGATGCATCAAGAACTATAAGTGCTAAGTTTGATTGTTTAAGCATATCTTCTGTTCTCATAAGGGCATATTTTTCAATACCTTGTATTCGCCCTCTTCTTCTTAATCCTGCTGTATCTATAAATGTTATTGTTTTATCATTATATTTAAATGTTTCATCAACAGGATCAATAGTTGTACCAGCAACTGGACTTACAACTGATCTTTCTTCTCCAATTAAAGCATTTAATATTGAAGATTTTCCAACATTTGGTCTTCCTATAATAGCAATTTTAACATGATCTGGTTCAATAATTCTTTGGATAGTATCATCTTCAAATTCACTATTTTCAAAGTTTGAGCTATTATTTTCATCAAACTCTTCTTCAATACTTTTTTGCGCATCTTTTACTAAAAGCTCTTCAGGAGATTCAGGAAGTTGTGCATGTAACCATTCAAATAACTTTATAGTTCCACGATTATGAGAAACAGATATTCCAAAAAGTTCTTCTTCATTTATTCCAAAGCTAAAGAAATCCCAAAGCATATCTTTTTCTTTGTCATTATCTATTTTATTTACAACTAAAGCAATCTTTTTACCTAAAGCTTGTATCTCATAAAATAAATTCCTATCTCTATCATCAGGTATTTTTTTACCATCAACCATAAACAATACAATATCAGCCTCTTTAGCAGTTTCAATTGCTTTTCTTTTCACGTGCTTAAATATCTTATAATCGGTATTATCAACCATGATTTCATTAGTTGATTGGCTAATACCACCAGTATCAAGCATTAGTGCTTCTCGGTTAAGAATTTTAACTTCTCTTCTTCTTATATCTCTTGTTGTTCCAGCTACTTCACTTACAATTGCTACTCTTTTTTTTGCAATTCTATTAAAAAGAGATGACTTACCAACATTTGGTTGTCCTATTAGTGCTATTTTTATCATTTTTTTCCTATTTGGTTTATTGTATTAAAATAATATTTTCACATTAAGGTAATTACCCTTAATATTAATATTATATTTTTCATCGTTTGTTGTATTTGAATTTTTTGATTTAAAACTATTATATCTATATCCATAAGATATATACATATGTTTCATTATTCTATACGAGATTGAATATTTATAATCTTTTGCTTCAGTATCACCTATTGATAATATACTTGACTCTGCTTTAAGAATAGTATCCATAAAGTCAAGATCAACTTCAAGAGCTATATATGGTAAAAACAGTAATGAATCAGGTCCATTAATTATTACGTTTGAAGATCCTAATACTGAAGATACTGATTCTTCAAAATATATTTTTTTCATATTTACACCTATATCAAATGTAAAAATATCTTTTTGTAAAAAACCATATAAAATAGTATTTAATTCTGAATATTTTATATCAGATGTAATTTTATCATTGAAAATATCACTAGATATCTTTTTTGAACTAGTTAAAGTATTATGAGAAGAATCTCTATATAAAAAATAGTTCATTTGAACATTTGGCAACCAATAAACATCATTTTTTAAATCTAAAACAAAAGATGTAATATTTTTTTGTTCATCAAATCCTAAATCATCACTTATTTTTACATTATTATCAACATTAGATATTGTTCCATTTAAACTAGTATTCCAAATACCAGTTTGAATAGAAACATTACCTAAAGTTGAATTTGTTTGTTCGTAAACAGCAAATGATTTTGTAACTAGTAAAAGTAAAATAACTAAAAAATTCATTTTATACATCAGTACTACCTTTTTGTAAATAAATTGTTTGAGAAGGGAAAGCAAAAGAGGAATTATAATTTTCTACTATTTTAATAACCTTTAAATTTACATCTTCTTTTATCTCTAAATATTTCGACCAATTTGATGTTGAAGTAAATGTATAAATAAATATTGATAAAGAAGAATCTTCAAATTTATCAAATCTTACAAGCATAGTTGCATCTTGTGCAATATCACTATGAGATTGAAGCATTATTTTTATATCTTCAACTATTTTTTGAATAGATGAAGATGGTGTTTCATAAGTAAGTCCCACTCTAAATTTAATTCTTCTTATCCCTCTTCTACTAAAATTTTCTACTGGTTGATTAGCTAGAATTTGATTTGGTAAAGTGATTAATGATTTTTCAAAAGTTCTAACCTTTGTAGTTCTTAATCCAATATCTTCAACGACACCTTCAACATTACCTACTTTAATCCAATCTCCCATTTTTAAAGCCTTATCAGCTAAAATAGTAAGACCTCCAAAAAGATTTGAAGCAGTGTCTTTTGCTGCAAGTGCAAATGCTAAACCACCAAGTCCAAGTGAAGCGATAAATGCACTAACATTTATCCCCCATACTTGTAATATAGCAACAAATCCTACTAAAACAATAAATATTTTTATTGTTTTAGATAAAAAAGAAGCTATCTCCTTATGAAGTTCAGAACCAAATTTTTTAGTAAAATTTGAAATTGAATAATTAAATACAATAACCATATCAAATAAAATCCAAAAAATCACAAATATTATAAGTGATTTAAGGAGCATATCTGCAAATAAACTGCTATGATTTAAAAATGTAATTGAAAGATATACACCAATTATAATAAATGAAAATTTTAATGGTTCAGTTAAAACTTCTAAAATTTTATCATCAATTTGTGTTTTTGATTTCTTAACAAATATTTGTGCTGACTTTAATATAATAGATGTAAATAGTTTTCTTAAAACTAAAAACCCTATAAATATAACTATAGCAATACCTATTTCTTCTAAATTTTCACCCAATATTCTTTCCTTATTAAAGTATTTATTATAACATAAATTGCATTAATAAGCTCATAAAGATATTTTAACTACACTTCGCCTTATGAATACATCAAATGAAGAATTAAAATTAGCAATTAAATATATGCTTTTAGCCTCACTACTTTTTGCCTTTACTGGCTCTTTTGCAAAAATATTATCACAAAATATGAGTTCTGTCGAAGTTGTATTTTTTAGAAATATTACAGGATTACTTATAGTTCTTATTTCTGTATACAAAGTACCTTTAAAACAAAATGGAGGTAAACCTTTTTTACTATTTTTTAGGGGCTTTATCGGTTTTACCGCTTTACTTATGTATTTTTACAATATTGCAAATATTCCACTAGCAGAAGCTCAAACTTTTGCAAAAACATCTCCAATATTTACTGCAATTTTTGCATATATATTTATAAAAGAAAAACTTTCTGTTACTTCATGGTTTGGTGTAATTATTGGTTTTTTAGGAATACTATTTATAACTGGATTTGATATAAGTACATTAGATAAAACTGATTATCTAGGTATACTTTCAGGTGTTGGTGCAGGACTTGCATATACTTCAATTAGGGAACTAAAAAACTATTATGATACAAGAGCTATAGTTTTGTCATTTATGACAATTGGAACTATTGGACCAATAATTATTATGATTTTAGGAGAATATTACAAAAGCAAAACTTTTGATTTTATGCTTGCACCTTTTATTATGCCAACATATAGTGATATATATGCAATTCTAGGTTTAGGTATATTTGCAACAATGTCTCAACTTTCAATGACTAAAGCTTATTCTTTAGCAAAAGGTGGAATTGTAGGTACCATAGGATATACAAATATAATATTTTCGATATTTCTAGGATATATGTTAGGGGATAACTTTCCCACACTTGTAGTATTATTTGGAATTTTATTAATTGTAATAAGTGGAATTATTGTTTCATATAACAATAAATAAGTTTAAACTTATTTATAAAATATCATGTAAAGTATTTGCTTTATACATCCATTTTTTCATATCTTCATAATTTTCATCTTTAATCATATTTTTTATTAATGCTATTTGGTTTTCATATAATTCTATTGATTCAAGCATATTTGTTCTATTTTGTCTAAATATATCAGTCCACATATCAGGTGAAGATTTTGCGATTCTAGACATATCTTTAAATCCACCTGCAGCTAAGGATATTATATCTTTTGGATTTTCATGATTCATAACAATATTTCCTAATGCAAATGAAATTGCATGTGGAAGATGAGACATATAACAAGCATGAATATCATGCTCCTTTGAATCCATAAAAACTAAATTCATTTTTAGAGTTTCAAACATTTTTATGGCTCTATTTTTATGTAAAACATCACATTTATCTAAATCACACAAAACCATAGTTTTATTTTCATATAAACCATCTATTGCAGCACTTGGACCAAATTTTTCAGTTCCAGTCATAGGATGTGCTGGAATAAAGTTATTTTTTAATTCTTTTGGTATATTTTTTACTATTAATTCTTTAGTACTTCCAAAATCAATAATAGTAGTTTTAGGTAAGCATCCAACTAATAAAGGTAAGAATGAAATTATAGCATCTACAGGAATACATAAAATAATCATATCGCATAAGAATAATTCTTTAATTTCAACAATTTCATCAACTAAGTTTAACAATAACGCATCTTTTTGATGATTTTTATTATGATCATATCCAAGAATAGTATTTGCCAAGTTATATTTTCTAATAGCTTTTCCAAATGATCCACCCATAAGGCCTAAACCAACGATTCCAATTTTCAATATAATATCCTTGCATAATTTTTAAGAATTATATCTAAACTAAAGAAAACTACTAATTAAAATATTAATTTACCTATTATATTCTTTTAGATATACTAAATACTTATTATTACACAAGGATTACTTTTGAAAATATTATTTTCTATAGTATTATTATTTTCCATAATAAATGCAAACAATATAGCAACTCAAATTAAATTTGAAGGTCTTACTCAAATTTCCGAAAAAATCGCACTTGAAAAATTAAATATTAAAATAAATCAAGAATATTCAAATAAACAATTAAATGATGCACTAAAAACATTTTATAATTTTAATTATTTTAATGATATTGAAGCATTTGATAAAAATGGAACTTTACTGGTTAAATTTACAGAAAAACCTTTTATTGTAAACTTAGAGATGGAAGGGTATAAATCAAGAGAAGATGATTTAAAAGCAATTTTCACTTCTATAAATATAAAAAAAGGAAATATGTATACAAAAGAAAAAATAAAAAAATCTAAATTTTATTTACTTGAAGAATTAAAAAGAGAAGGATTTATAAATTCAGTAGTTGAAACAAAAGTTACAAAAATAAATTCTCAAAGTGTATCTGTAAAATTTATTGTTAATAAAGGTGAAGAAGTAATTATAAAAAAAATAAATTATATTGGTTCTGACAAATTAACAAACTCTGATTTTATTGAAAATACTGCAAATAAAGAAGAAGATTTAATCTCATGGTGGTTTGGACAAAATGATGGAGTTATGGATTTTTCACAACTTCAATACGATCATCATAGAATAAAAGATATATATTTTCAAAATGGATTTCTAGATGCAAAAGTTGATCCTGCTTTTTCTAAAATTGATTATTCTACAAATACATCTGAAATTGATTTTTTTATTAAAGAAGGTCAACAATATACAAATAAAACAATTACCATTTATACAGATGAAAAAATTGTATCTCTTGAGGAATTAAACAATGGATTAAAAGAATCTAGTGGTAAAATATTTAATATTTCAAAATTAAGAAAAGATGTAGAATATCTTAAAACTAAAATTGCAAATAAAGGTTATGCATTTTCAGAAGTTCGTTATGACATTAGAAAAGATAAAAAAAATGCAACTGTAGATATTATTTTCAATATTATACCAAATGAAAAAGTTTATATTAATGATGTAATTATTTCTGGTAATAGTAGAACACTTGATAGAGTAATACGAAGAAATATATATCTTGCGCCAAAAGATCTATTTAATTTAACAAATTTTAAAGATTCGAGAAGCGCATTAAATAGAACAGGTTTTTTTAAGAGTGCAAAAATTACACAAAAAAGACTAAACAAAAATCAAATGGATATATTAGTTCATGTTGAAGAAGCACCAACTGGAAATTTAGTTTTTGGTGGTGGTTATGGATCATACGATGGATGGATGATTAATGCAAGTATTAATGACAAAAATATATTTGGGAGTGGTTTAAACTTAGGACTTTCACTAGAACATTCAGGAAAAAAAGATTCAGCTACAATATCACTAAAAAACCCTTCAATTAGAGATAGTATTTATAATGGTAGTTTCAATATTTATAAAAAAGAAAATATAATTGAAGATACAGATAATCTTACTGATGGAGATGAAACTACTGATACTAAAGGTTTAAGTTTAGGAATTGGTCGTAGTTTAACTAGACATACAAGAATTGGTATATATTATGCATTTGAAGATAAAGATGTTGATTATAAATTAAGTAATAATAATGATGAACTATATAATACTAGATCTTTAACACCTTATATCAATTTTAATAATACTGATTCTTATTATAATTCAAGAAAAGGTATATCTGCTGGTACATCATTAAAATATGTTGGATTAGGTGGAGATGCTCATTATTTGGAAAGTTCAACTTTTATTAAATATTTTTTAGGACTTGAAGATTATCTTGATTATGATGTAATATTTAGAGCAAAATCAAGTTTTAAATTTATGAATGATTTAGGAGAAATACCAAATGGAACTACATTTTATTTAGGTGGTCCATCAACAGTAAGAGGATATGAATCATATGCATTTCAACCAGATGATACTGAAGAGCCATATAAAAAATCATTTGTAAATACTATTGAATTTAGTTTTCCACTTATGCCAAAAGCAAAAATCAGATGGTCACTATTTTATGATCATGGTATGATTGGACATGAAAGTTATAATGAATTAAAAAAACAAGGATATGGAGTATCTATTGATTGGTATTCTCCAGTAGGACCTTTAAAATTCATTTTTGCTGATGCAATTAGTCCAGAACCAGGTGATAATACATCTAGTTTTGAATTTAGTTTGGGTAATACTTTTTAGTATAAAATAGAGGAAAATATATTGAATAAAAATTTTAAAAGATTAACAAATCAAGAAGCATTAGATTTAATTAAAAATGCTTCTTTACAAGAATTAGGTGAATTAGCAAGCAAAAGAAAACTTGAACTTCACCCTAAAAAAATTACAACATTTGTTGTGGATAGAAATATAAATTATACAAATATTTGTTGGGTAGATTGTAAATTTTGTGCATTTTACCGTCATAGTAAAGATGATGATGCATATGTTTTAACATATGATGAAATAGATGAAAAAATAGATGAATTATTAGAAATTGGTGGAACTCAGATATTATTTCAAGGTGGAGTACATCCAAAACTAAAAATAGATTTTTATGAAGACTTAGTTGAACATATCTCAACAAAATATCCACAAATTACAATTCATGGGTTTTCTGCTATTGAGATTGATTATATTTCAAAAATATCAAAACTTACTTATAAAGAAGTTATTTCAAGACTTAGAGATAAAGGTCTTTCTTCAATTCCAGGTGCTGGAGCAGAAATTCTTAATGATAAAGTAAGAGATATAATTGCTCCTAAAAAGATGGACACAGTTGATTGGATTGATGTACATAGAAATGCTCATAAAGTAGATGTAAAATCAACAGCAACTATGATGTATGGAACAGTTGAAACTGATGAACAAATCATCAGTCATTGGGAAAAAATAAGAGACTTACAAGATGAAACTGGTGGATTTAGAGCTTATATTATGTGGAGTTTCCAGTCTTCTCATACACAATTAGCAAAAGAGATTCCTTTTATACAAGAACAAAGTCCAAATAGATATTTAAGACTTTTAGCAGTAGCTAGACTTTACCTTGATAACTTTAAAAATATACAAAGTTCATGGGTAACACAAGGTAGTTATATAGGTCAAATGGCACTAAAATTTGGTGCAAATGACTTAGGTAGTACAATGATGGAAGAAAATGTTGTAAGTGCTGCTGGAGTTACTAATACTATGAATCAAAATGAGATGATAAAACTTATAGAAGATATTGGAGAAAAACCTGCAAAAAGAGATACAGCTTACAATATTTTAGATAAATTTTATCAAGAATAAAAGTAAAATTATGAAAATTAAAAAGTTATTAATTCTTATCTCTTTTTTCTTTTTATTTCAAGGAAATATAATGGCAGCAACAATTACAAATATAAACTATAAAGATACAAAAATACCACTTATTTTTGAAAAGCACCCTACTTTACCAATTTTTAATTTACAACTTATATTTAAAAATAGTGGATATATAAATGACAAAGAAAAAAGCGGACTAGCTAGCTTAAGTGCAAAAATTTTAAATGAAGGTACTTTAAAAGATGGTTCTATAAATTTTGCAAGAAAATTAGAAAATAAAGCAATATCAATTGATGTTGCAAATGGATTTGAAACATTTGTAATTGAAGTTTCATGTTTAAAAAGTGAATATAAAATAGCCTTAAAACTTTTAAATGATCTATTATCAAATCCAAATATTACAAAAGAAACACTTGTAAAACTTAAAAAATTACAATCTAGTAAATTAACTCAAAAAGAGAATGATTTTGATTATATCGCAAAATTAAATTTAAAAAAACTAGTTTTTAAAGATACTCCTTTAGAAAATAGTTCTAGTGGTACAATCGATACTATAAATAAAATAGATATCAAAGATATTAAACAAAATATTTCAAAAGTATTTAATATAAATAATCTTATTATCCTAGCAGGTGGAGATATAACAACAAAAGAGATTTCAAAATCTTTAAAACCTATACTAAAAAACTTTACTTTACAAAAAACTACTAAAATTAAACCTATAAAGATATCTAAAATTGCAAAAACAATTAGCATGAAAAAAGATACAAAACAAGCCTATATATATTTTGCAAGTGATTTTAATATGGAATCTAAAGATATAAATTCATATAAAGCTAAAGTTGCTTCATTTATATTAGGTGGTAGCGGTTTTGGAAGTAGACTAATGGAAGAGATAAGGGTAAAAAGAGGATTAGCATACTCTGCATATGGTCATATATTACTTACAAACTCTTACTCATATTTTACAGGTTATCTACAAACAAAAATTGAAAATCAAAAAGAAGCTCAAGATCTTGTATCATCAATAGTTGATGATTTTATTACAAATGGTGTAACAAAAGAGGAATTAAACTCAGCAAAAAAATTCTTATTAGGTTCAGAACCATTAAGAACTGAAACATTCTCACAAAGACAAAATAGAGCCTTTAATCTATTTTATAAAGGCTTAGATCAAGACTATCCTAAAAAAGAATTAGAGCTTATTGAAGATCTAAAAGTTGATGATTTAAACAACTTTATTAAAAAGCATCAAGAATTAAAAGAGTTATCATTTTCAATAATAACTAAGTAGTTATGAGCTACAATAATATTATAAAACAAAGGAAACAAATGAAAAAAATTATATTAAGTTCAATTGCAGCAATGGCATTAACTACTTCAGCTTCAGCATTTATGGGTGTTGGTATTGATGTAGGTACAGGAATTTGGCAACCAACATTAGCAGGAGATGTACAATACAAAAGTACAAATAAAATAAATTTTGACAACTTAGGTATGGATGACAAATTAGATACATCAAATAATTATGTATATCTTAACTTTACACATTTTGTACCAATTATCCCTAATGTAAGAATTGAAAAAGTTGGATATACTTTATTTGGAAATACAAAACTAACTACGGATATTACTTTTAATGATAAAACATTTACAGCAAATACAAATGTTGCAACAACACTTGATATGTCACAAGTTGATTATATTGCTTACTGGAGTGTACCATTATTAAATACTGCAACAGTTGGTATTTTAGATGTTAATTACGGATTAGATTTAAAACAATTAACAGGCTCAATTGTTCTTGACTCAGAAGAAGAAAAGTTTGATGAAATGGTTCCTTTATTTTATTTAAATGCAGTTATTGATATTCCTGCTATTCCTGTAAAACTTGATGGTACAATAAAAACACTATCGTATGATGGTACAAAAATATCTGATAATGAAATAAAAGCTAGTATTAATCTTCCTATCCCTTTACCATTAATTGATTTTAAATTAGACATAGGATATAAAGTACAAAATATTACAATTTCTGATAAATTAGTTAATGATTTAAATGCTAATTTAGATACAAAAGGTTTATTTGTAGGTCTAAGTGCAAAGTTTTAATATTTAAAACATAAATATAATCTCACCTATTAAAATATAATAATTCATTTTTATCTAAATTTTGAATTATTGTATTTCATACTAGTTTCTTCTTCATAAATTCTGAATTTCAAAATCACTTTTAATTACTTTCATACTATACAAAAACCTCTAACATATACTATTATTATTTATTTATCAATACATATCATATTTCTTATATTTATTCATATATTACAGCATCTATTTCAATTATTTTTTTAAAAGTTACAAATTAACAACATTTTAGATACAATATAATTACTATTTAATTACAATTTAATTATAATTAATAAAAGGATAAATATGAAAAGAATACTTTTAAGTACTTGTGTAGCTACTTCATTGCTATTTACAGGTTGTGGAGAAGATACAGATGAATCAAAAGCATATGATATTGAACTTGCTTTAGATAATGGTGAATATGATAAAGTTATCACAACATTAGATGATTGTTCTACATATATTGGTGATAAAAAATTAAATTGTTATTTAAATTTAGGTGCAGCTTATTTTGGTAAAGCATCTTTTGATATGATCTCTTTATCTCAAGAAATCACATCGGTTGATGAAAGTTTATCTTCAGATGAAAAATCAAAAAAGTTTAATGAAATTATATTTAATAAACTTGATAATACAAATTTAGAAACTGGTATTGCTTGGTACAAAAAGTTATTAACAAATAACAATAGTAATGTATGTAATGCAAAAGACTATAAAGCACTTAATGCTTATCAAAAAGAAGCTTGTATCTCATTAAACCCTCTTTTACTTTCAGATTTACTTAATGATCAAGATACATCAAGTGATAGTGAAGTTGCAGTAAGTTTAGAACAAATTATACAATTTAAAAATGTAATGCAAGATGCTGTTCCTGAATTAACATCTTCAGATCTAGTTGCAATTATTTCAAAAGATAAACTTGATGATGCAAAAGATATTAATAACAATGGTAAATTAGATAGTACAGAAGTAACTAATTATGTTATAAAAGTTTTTAATGGAAAAACATGGTCAGATTCAAGTTTAACTCATTCTGATGTTAATAGTAATAACCTATATACAAAATCAGGATTAGAAAATACTACTTATGTAAAAGTTACAGTATCTGGGACAAGTAGTACAAAAGATTATTATAGAGTTATGCAAAAGATTGATGGTGTAGATAAAAACACATCACTAACAATTATACCAAATATTGCATGTAATCCAGCAAATGAAACTTCTTCTGCTTACAGTGCTAATAGTATTAATGGTACTACTATTCTACCATGTATTAAACTAAAAGATGATGGAAATGTAACATCACTAAATGATAGTGTAACAAATATATTAAATGATGATGATTTAATAAATTCAATTGCACTTTCAAGTGATTCTGAAGATGATAATAAAAATGATCAAACTAAAATTGATGATTTCCAAAAAAAGATGTGTGATATTAATGGATCAATAAGTTCTTCAAATACTGGAAACTGTGAATATAGTGATAATAAATTAGTTATTACTCAAGATGCATTTATAAACTACCTTAGTGAAGATAAAGAGGATTAATACCATGAAAAATACAAACAAAAAAAATATATTCTTAAGTTTATTACTTGCCTCTTCTTTATATGGATCTACATATGAATATCCACAACTTTACAAAGATACAAAAGTTATGGGTATGGGTGGAGCAACTATTGCTATTGGTGGACAAACATCGTCTTTATTTTATAATACAGCAGGATTAAGTAATATTCCAGCAGAGTATGGATGGGAAGTTGATATTTTAAATTTAAATGTTGCTTGGAATACTAATATAGTTGATTTTACAAATGATTTAGATGAAGCTACTAGTGATGATTCAGATTCAGATGTAGAACAAAATGCTAAAACATTAAAAGTAGTAAATGACCATTTAGGTGAAAATTTACATATGTCAGTTAATACAGCTATTTTATCAATTGGTAAAAAATTTGATAAATACTCATTTGGTATTATGCCAATTGCTGGACTTTATGTAAATGCAAAAACTCATAGAGGTGGGGGAAGTGCTGGAATTTTAGAAGCTCAAGGAATGGGATACAGTGGTATTTCATTTGGTATTGCTAGAGATTTCAATGATGCCTTAGGTATGACAAATCTATCTGTTGGGGTTGGGATAAAAGCAATTAGCCACAAAACTTTTTATCATGATTTTACATTAGCCGAATTGATTGATAATAAAGATGATTTAGCTACTTATATTGATGATAATTATGCAAAAGAAGAGACATCTACTATGTATGATGTTGGATTTAAAGCTAATATTAGTAAAAACTTAACAGCTGGATTATCTTTTCAAAACATTGGAGGAATGGGTGATTCTGATATTATTGAAATACCAATGACTATTGGTGTTGGATTAGGTTATTCAGGTAGATTTGATAGAACTTGGTTAAATCAATATCAACTTGCATTTGATTTAATTGATATTACAAAACAATATACACAAGATGAAGATATAACAAAAAGAACAAGAGCTGGATTATCTGTAAATTTACTTGATGGTTGGGCAGGAACTGTTGGTTTACAAGCTGGATTATACCAAGGTCATCCTTCTTTTGGAGCTGATATAAGATTTACAATGTTAAAAATAGCATATTCATCATATGCTGAAGAAGTTGGAGCATATTCAGGTCAAGATGCAGATAGA
>Ga0256826_1000119_pt1 | contig 40110 bp, 36 predicted proteins | sample CV79metaG_FD_185975 | JGI IMG/M metagenome (GOLD analysis project Ga0256826, IMG submission 185975) | Hydrothermal vent microbial communities from East Pacific Rise, Pacific Ocean - CV79 | ecosystem: Environmental > Aquatic > Marine > Hydrothermal vents | place: Pacific Ocean: East Pacific Rise...
GGATATGCGAAATCGTTCTTCTTTTGCTTCGGGGTGATGGGGGCAGTAATAAACAGCATCTACCTTTGCCCCCTCTTTGGATAAGAGTGTATGCATTTTGTCATGCACTGCAGTGAGCAATTCTTCGGGAAAATACCCTCGCGCAAGACCAGACTGGTTAGAAATCACGACAACAGGAATGCCCGCATCATTTAATATCTTAATGGCTTTGGCGGCACCCCCTAACAGGTAAAAACGAGAAATGTGATTAATATATCCCATCTGTTCATTAATGGTGCCATCCCGGTCGAGGAATACTGCTGCTTTTTTTTTCACGATATACGCCTTAGGAGATACTCAAATAAATTACGCTTCTGAAGAGAAATGTGGGCACTAAAAAAAAAGGATTTTCCTGGACATCCATCTGACACTTCATATTGCTTAATTCATTTTTGAGTTAACCCGGATCATATTTTTCTATTGCTATTTGTTCTGTTAATTCGCAATCAGATTAGTTGAAAGCATCTTAGCCAGACCTTCATATACATCCTGAGCACTGATGGATTCAAGGCATCGTAAATGACCTTTGGGGCAGTGTGCTTTCAGGCACGGTGAACATTCGATTTCACGTCGCATGATAATGGATTTATCAGAATAGGGACCTGTGGCAATATGATCGGTAGAACCGAAGATTGCAATAGCCGGGGTATCAAGTCCGGCAGCCACGTGCATCAAGCCAGAATCGTTAGTGATAAAAGCGTCACAACATTTAATAAGTGCCATGGCCTGCCTGAGACTTGTTTTACCCGTCATATCTAAAACATGGTAACGAGTCCGTGGTGATATATTTCGTATTTTCTGTGCCGCTGTCCCATCCGTATCAGTACCAAAAACCATTATTACACAACCGGATTCCCCATAATGTTCACAGATCAGTTGAGCTAGTTCGCCAAATTTATGAACCGGCCACTGTTTCGCTGGACCGAAGGCAGCACCGGGATTAAATCCGATTACAGGAATATTGATGCGCTGGCTGTTCATGGCCTGAATTTCGGGCAGACCGGTAAATTCAGCCATTCTTGAGAGATCCTCAAGGGAAACAGGACTCTGATATTTCAGACAATCCACAAAACCTTCCGCCCAGGACTGAATACCTTCAAGAAGTGGTAAACGTAAATGGTTCTCACCGGTTTCCAGACCACAGGCTGCAAGCATATCCTGATAATAATGCACCTGATGTTTTTTCTTTGTTTCTTCTTTAATGACAATCCCATGGGTTAACAAAAACCCGCGACCATCACGTTTATATCCGGCACGTATCGGAATTCCGGCCATTTTGGTGATTAGAGCTGCTTCAAAGGCATTTTGCAACAAAAAGGCCATATCAAATCCAAACGGTTTTAAATCCTTTGCAAGTTTCAGGGGGCCTTTGACTTTTCCGGCGTAGAGTTGTTTTTTGTCATAAATAAAGAAGTTGTCCACATCCGGGCTCATACGAAAAATATCAGCAACCCAGGGGACAGCAAGCATGGTGATTTCAGCATCTGGAAAATTTTTACGAATGCTGTGAACAGCGGGAGTTGTCATAACTGCGTCACCTATCCAGTTAGTTGAACGGATCAGTATCCGTTTAGGTGACAAATTTGCGAGTAAATGCTTCGTTGACATGGAACTCTAGTTAGTTTGCTTCCGCCATCATTGCGGCAAGTTGTGTTTGGGCAAATTCGATTTCGGAATCCATGGACAGAGCCAGGGTGAAAAAATGGATAGCCTGCTCCTGATTTCCAAGTTTCCTGTGGTTTATTCCCAGATTGGCGTAATCCATGGCCGATGCAGGATTTAATACAACAGCCCTTTCAAAACTTCCGACAGCTGCCTGATAATTTTCCTGTTTAAAGTAGCACACACCCATCAGATTATAAATATCAGGTCGTTCTTCATCCTCATCAAGTCCCTTTTGTAAAACGTCGAGGGCGTTGTCATACAGTTCAAGATCCTTGTAGGCGCTTCCCATAAAAGAATATATATAGGGAAGATCTTCCTGCTCCGGATCATATTGCAGAGCCTGCTCAAAATGGGTAATTGCCTGTTCGGGGACACCATTTTCGCAAAAGTTTCTACCTCTGTAAAAAGAAAGGTAGTATGCATTGGGTATTATAGATTCAAGTGCTTCCAGTTTTTCTTCGATAACCTGCGGATCATGAATTTGTTCAACCACAATTTTTGCCGCAAAAAGTCCGACATTATTAATCATGGAACGTTCACGAAAATGAGCTCCGGGAACTATGGTATATATAGCGGGTATTTTTAATTCAGGGTGCATCACATCAAGCATAAAAGTCTCCATCCCAATTCGATCAAGGGAATGGATACAATTTTCCACTTCAATCTTAATATTTGTATCTCCCAGATTTTGGATATCATCCAGACGACACAGTTGCCCGCTCTTATGAACATAGGCAACTTCATCCATTGAGAGAGGTTTGGGCAGCCCTGAAGCCACATAATTTGACCCGGAATTAAAATCACCCGCGAGCTGAGCGACTTCCGTCACTGCCCGAATAAGAGCCTTCTCGGGATCAGGAGTTGTGCCGGCAGTGTAAACAATTTCACTTTTCTCAGGAAAGGTGTTCCTGTCAATTGCCAAAGCCGCAATGGTGCAGATTCCTGTGTCCAGGGTAAAATCATTTAAAAAAAGATCTATATTATTCTTTGCAAAAATTTCAAGAAGTTTACGGCTGACAGGATCCTTTACGCTGGCATGATCAATAAGAGGGGTTTTTATCTTTTTATGATTCACCACTGCACAGACATGACGCTCTACAATCTCACAGATACCTTGTAGCGCCGCTTCTTCATAAGTGTTCCCTGCTGAGGGGCCGTTAAATTCATTGATGGCAAAGAACCATGAAAACGGAATCAGCACTTCTGTATCTTTTGTCAAGTTCGTGGCCCATGCCCACTGCATGGGTATTCCCTGAAGAACTTGTTCCACAAACCTGGTGTCATGGTCTGTATCATGTACTGACTGGAGGAGATATTGCAAATCAAGTACAGGGTGGCCAAGATCACACATGCTCTGATAGTCACCATACAGGAAATTATCCGGATTGTTTTTAAATGTGAAAAAAGAAAAACGCTCGGCAAGTTCCATACACGCTGAGGCCTGTGCCTGGATAGGAGAAGCACCCTTCCCCATCTGTTTTTTTGTTCCAGTCAGGGCACGGGCATCTTCACCACAGACGGAAAAATAGACAGGAATCCCCAACCTGCCATTGTCAATTCGTTTCACTTCTTTCAAGATATCAAGATTAAGGTTTGCCAGTTTTTCTTTAAATCCGGCAACAGTTTCCTGGGGACTGATGGCTTTATCCTGATCTGTTGTATATGTTTTCAGGCAATCCTGAAGTCTAATGCTTTTTTTGAGGGACATATCCTAACCAATAAAAAAATAATGGGAATCTTACCAAGGGTTCATTCAACAATAACGTCATAATTATGATGGCGTCGTAAAAACTCTTCATCTTTCTCGTCACTGTAAATTTGCTGTCGTTACAACGTACTTAAGCACGCTTCCCTCCATCAAATCTGCGTTCCTCGAATACGAAGTTTTTCGAAGTCTGCGTTTGTCTACCTGGCCATCTACAATTTTACTTTTTACAAGCTTGTCAATTGTGAGGAGTAAGATGAGCATCCAGGGAAGTGTTGTTTAATGATTTAACCGCAGGCGTAGCAGGACTGCGTTGAGGAATAAAACATTGGAAATCTATTCTCTAAATGCCCACATATCTTCTCAGAGTCTTAATTTATTTTTGAATGAGTCCTGAGGAGTCTCAAGGAGATTACTATACAGAGCTTATTCAGTTTTTGCAAAGAGAGTGTTGGATCTTATTTATTGACAGGTGTCTGCCCAGCCCACGGCATCAATATAAAATTCTGATATTTTTTCTGCATTGATACCAACTCTGGTAATGGCTTCTTCAAATTTTGGCAATTTACCTGGCTTATATGTTTCTATGGCGTAAAGAAATAAAAAAACAGCCACTGTTTTTTTATTTCAATTGAAACAGCATGCTGTTCAAGGAAACGGGCTCGAATGATTGCGGTACGAATAAGTTCAATAGCTTTGGGCTCAGATAACTTGGAAGCTGCGACAAGGGATACAAATTGTCGTTTACCGGCGCCACTTTTGAAAAAGAGGATGAGTGTAAATATTAACTTGCATTTTCTTTTATATAACACCTCAAGCGATCTCTCCACGAGCCGTTGCCAAAATCAATTACAACTTTTCGATAGAGGATGTCTTCTATGAACATTTTCAATTGCAGGCGATGCCCGGGAATCAGAGAGCCTGCCCTTGCAGACCATTCTATCACTGTTAGGCCGGAAAGGTAAAAGAATTCTTCAAATCCTAAGTCTTCCACCTCACACTCATCGGCAAGACGATAAAAATCCATATGATAAAGGGGCATTCTTCCTGGATATTCCTGCAAAATTGAAAATGTCGGACTGGTTACATAGCAGGAATCAGGAACCTGAAGTCCTTTTGCAATCTGCTGGGTAAGCGCAGTTTTGCCAGCCCCAAGGTCTCCATCAAGGCAGATAATATCACCGGGTTTGGCTGCATCAGCAAGAAATCGACCCAAAGATGCTGTGTCCTCAAGAGTTAGAAGAAGCAGTGAATTACTCATGGGCTGTCCATGTCATTTGCATTAATGGTGAATGTACGAGATGGTTGCATGATTATTATTCTGACTACCTGTCTTTTTGATTTACGGCAGAATCTTTAGCCCACCAGGTCATCAATAGTTGCAAATGATTATAATAGAGTGGCAAAGTTGCCGGTTGTGAAAAAATATTGTGATATGCCAGTCTATGCACGTCCAGATACCAGTTTGGAATGATATAATAGCCATACCAGAGAATTCGATCCAGCGCTTTACAAGCTGCAGTTAATTCTTCAGCGGTGGTGGCATACACAATTTTTTCGACCATGGCATCAACTGCACTATTTTTGATACCAGCCAGATTTTTGGAACCAGGCTCGTCTGCAACCGAAGAATGCCAGTAATTTTTCTGTTCGTTCCCTGGTGATAACGATTGGCCATAAACATGGACAATCATATCAAAATCAAAATTTTGCACCCGGTCAGTATAAAGTGCCGGATCGATGGTTCTGTAGTCAACATGAACACCAAGCTTTTTTAGGTTTTTGGCAAAAGGTGCTATAACACGTTCAAATGATGGAGAAACGAGTAGGATCTCAAATGTAAAAACCCTCCCTGATGCATTCTTCAGCTTCCCATCCTTTACCTTCCAACCCGCTTCTTTGAACAATTTTTGAGCATTGCGTAAATTCGTCCGCATTCCTCCACGAATGTTTGATGTCGGGGCACTCAATGGAGTCGTAAAAACTTCTTTTGGTATACTTTTTTTTACCTCATTGAGATAGCTGAGTTCCATCCCCTGGGGCAGCCCTGTGGCAGCAAGATAGGAATTGCTGAAAAAAGAACTTGTTCTGATGTACTGGTCGTAAAATAATGACTTATTGGTCCATTCGAAGTCAAAAGCGAGGCCAAGCGCCTGACGAATACGAACATCCTGAAACAATTCCCTGCGACTGTTCATTAAAAAACCCTGCATTCCGGCATTGTTTTTATGAGGAAAGCGTTTTTTTACAAGCTCACCACTATCAAACCTGCTGCCAACCATATCCCTTGCCCACTGCTTGGCAATATTTACCATCATAAAATCAAATTCACCTGCCTTAAAAGCCTCCACAGCCACAATCTGGTCTTTATAATAATTGATGCTTATGGAATCAAAATTATACATCCCTTTTCTCACGGGATGTTCCTTGGCCCAGTAGCCAGGGTTCCTAGTATAACTAATTGATTTACCTTGATTAACATTACTGACAATATATGGGCCGGAGCCAATCGGCGGCCTCATACTGTCCGCCCCTTCGCCATCAAAAGAATATTTGCGGTAAAATTGTTCCGACATCACAGGTATCTGTGCTGCAATCATATGCAGTTCCCTATTTGGTTTTGCAAAAAAGAACTGTATTCTGTGTGTGTCAAGAATTTTTGTCTCTTTTATATCCTGGTAATAGTAAGGATAAAACGGATGCACCTTGTCACTTTTAAGAGTCTTTAAAGAATAGGCAACATCTTCAGGACGAACCGTGCTGCCATCTGAAAATCTGGCATCAGGATTGATGGTAAAGGTCACAGACATTTTGTCGTCAGCAAGCACAATATCACTTGCAATCAGACCATATTCAGCAAAAGGCTCGTCCAGACTGCCTTCAGCAAGGGATTCGAAAACAAACATTTCAAGGCCAAAGGGAGCGGTTCCTTTCAGGGTAAATGGATTCATTTTATCGAAACTACCGTTATCATGAAGCAATAATTTTCCGCCTTTTTTGGCGTCTTTTGCCACATAATCAAACTGGCGAAAGTTTTCAGGATATTTCAGTGATCCATCTATTGAAACCCCATGGGCCGCTTGCAATGTAGTAGCGCTGATAATGGAAAAGACAATACCGAGAAGGTAAGATAAAAAACGATGCATTCTTTTATTCTCCGCTGAAAAATCAAAATGAGTTTTTAAGGGGATAGTGAACTGGAAACTAATCATGGCAACAATATCATTTTTCCATTATATTGTCAGGTTTTCCTGCCAAAAAGTATCATCATACAGAAGACAGGTTCAACTGTTTACAAACCAACATATATGATAAACTCGTAAAAAGTAAAATTTTGAATGGCTAAGTAAAAAACTTCATATTCAAGGAACTCAAATTTGATGGAGTGAGGCGTACTTAAGTACGTCGTAACGACAGCAATTTTGTAGTGACGAAGAAGATGAAAAGTTTTTACGAACCCATCATATATAATACAATAAATTGTTAAGGAGTACGGCCATGGGAAAGACCATTGCAGAGAAAATTTTTAATGCCCACCTAAGGGATACACCTACACCCGAAAACATGGTTCTTGATCTCGATGTAGTCCTCTGTCATGAAATTACCACCCCCATCGCAATTATGGATCTTGTGGAAAAAAAGATGGACAGAGTATTTGATCCTTCTAAAATCAAAGCTGTTATTGACCATGTAACACCAGCAAAAGATTCTAAAACTGCTACTCAGGGTAAAATCATGCGTGATTGGGCAAAACGACATAAAATCAAAGATTTTTTTGATGTTGGTGAAAATGGTGTATGCCATGCCCTCTTCCCCGAAAAAGGTTTTATCCGACCAGGTTATACTGTTATTATGGGGGATTCACATACCTGTACTCATGGGGCTTTTGGCGCATTTGCCGCAGGTGTTGGAACAACCGATCTTGAAGTTGGAATATTAAAGGGTGTCTGCACCTTTCGCTTACCAGAATCCATGAAAATAATGCTTAGTGGAACACTGCAAAAGGGTGTCAGTTCAAAAGATGTGATCCTTTCGGTGATTAAAAAACTTACCGTAAACGGGGCAACGGATCGTGTTATTGAATTTGTTGGTCCCCTTGTTGATTCTATGAATATGGCTGCTAGAATGACACTTTGTAATATGGCTGTTGAAGCTGGTGCGACATCGGGACTTTGTTATCCTGATCGGATAACAGCTGAATACCTCTGGCCTTTTATCAAGGGTGACTATACAACAATTGATGAAGCAGTAAAAGAATATGAAAAATGGCATTCGGATAGTGATGCGACGTATGCCGAAACCATAGAGATGGATGTTTCTGATCTTGTTCCGCAAACCACCTATGGATACAAACCTGACCAGGTAAAAGATATCTCCGCCATGGAGGGAGAAAAGGTTGATCAGATATACATCGGCTCATGCACCAATGGAAGGATTGAGGACTTACGTGATGCCGCCGTGATTTTAAAGGGACAACATCTGGCTGATGATGTTCGCGGTATTGTGACTCCCGCCACCCCTGCCATCTATTCGCAGGCAATGGATGAAGGAATCATTAAAATTTTTATGGATGCCGGATTTTGTGTTCTTAATCCCACCTGTGGTGCCTGCCTTGGTATGAGTTCCGGGGTGCTTGCTGAAAATGAAGTGTGTGCCTCCACCACCAACAGGAATTTTAATGGCCGAATGGGAAAAGGCGGCATGGTACACCTCATGAGTCCTGCGGCAGCTGCAGCTGCTGCCATTACTGGAACAATTACGGATCCAGGAAAATTTCTACAATAGTACCACAAAATAACAGCATGTAGAGTCCCTGAGCGAATCTGGAATACTATACAGTAACATTTGATATGCTCGTAAAAAGTAAAATGGTGGGTGGCTAGATATATAAGCGCAGACTGCGAAAAACTTAATATTCGAGGGACATAAATTTGATGGAGTGAGGCGTACTTAAGTACGTCGTAACGACAGTAGATTTGTAGTGACGAAGAAGATGAAGAGTTTTTACAATGCCATCACATTTGTATCTAAGAAATCCTGAGGTAAATAAAATGAAAACATTTGGTGGTTCAGCCATAAGACTGGACAGAAATGATATAAATACAGATGAGATAATACCTGCAAAATATCTCACTGAAATTACTAAAGCAGCACTCAAGCCCCATCTTCTTGAAGATCTTCTGATCGATGGTAAGCAGTTTGACAGTCATAGCGAAGCGATGAAACAGGCAAAAGTTGTGATCAGCAAGGCTAACTTCGGCTGTGGTTCCTCCCGTGAACATGCTGTATGGGTATTCGAAGTAAATGATATCAACGTGGTGGTAGCTGAGAATTTTGCCAGAATTTTCAGGCAGAACATGTTCAATTGCGGAATCCTGGCCATGGAACTTCCAAAAGAAGACATCAACAACCTTTTTGCAATGAAGGGAAATCTGACTATGGACGTAGACATCGATTCAGGGACAATACGCACGACATCAGATAATTTATCTCAGGAGGCAATACAATGTTCGTTTACATTAAACGAGTACGACAAAAGTCTTGTTGCCGCCGGCGGCTGGCTGGCTTATGCCGACTCGAGATACTAGCTGTTAGAGCAGCAGGCTTTCCCCGAATAATTCTTCTATGTCCGGGGAAAGCGTAATAAAAACACTTGAAATTCTCTTATGTTAGAGACCACAATCCTGGAGTGTTGCAATGGCTTCCTGCTGAACGTCGTTTAACTCTTTAGGGATTTTTACTGCAATTTTAACAAAAAGATCTCCACGATTACCATTTACCCCGGCTGGCAGGCCGTGTCCTTTAAGTCTTAGCTTTGCCCCCCCTTTAATCCCGGAGGGAACATTCAATTTAAATTTTTTCCCCTCAAGCGTTTCAACATCAATTTTTCCACCAAGACAGACCTGGCTGAATGGCAGCTGTTTTTCAAAAATCAGATCGCTTTCTTCTCGTTTAAATTTTGCATGGTTAAGAATATCCAGTTTCAGGTATAAATCACCTGGTTGACCGCCAGGAGGTGCATGACCGCCCTTCCCTTTTAACCGGAGTTTTTTGCCGGATTTGATTCCTTTAGGAACCTTTACTTTTACGTTGTGACTGCTACCATCTGCGCTGCGTAATGAAATACTTTTTTCTGTCCCGGCAAGGACATCTTCCAATGTAACTGAAAGTTGATAGGTATGATCCTGTCCTTTCTGTGGCGGGGGCGGTTGACATCCACCACCACATCCACCTTGAGCCTGTCCAAATATATCAGAAAACGGACTTCCTCCACCCATTGTACCTCTAAAGGTGGTTCTGCCCCCAGCTCTTCCACCAAAACCAAATTGGCCAAGAATGTCATCCATATTGAAATTGCGGAAGATATCTTCCTGGGAATAGCGTTGCTGAAAATCGGCAGAACCATAGGTATCGTACTGCTTCTTTTTCTCAGGATCAGAAAGTACCGCATAGGCCTCACTGATCCCTTTAAATTTTTCTTCAGCAGCTTTGTTGTCTTTATTTTTATCGGGATGGTACTTTAATGCCAGTTGACGATAAGCCTTTTTAATTTCCTGTGCAGAGGCACCCTTCTCCACCCCTAATGCATCATAATATTCCATTGATATCCTCTATTCATGACACTTGACATTAAGTTATTTGCTAACGATAGTGCCATAATATATTTTGTTTTCGGTTGCAGTAAAAAAAATTCCTGTAAAGCTGAATGTGAAAAGACAGTGTATTGCAATTTTCTAACCGGACACAATTGCATCAGAAATGGAAGTTATTTTTTAATGAACCCTTAGCTTCATACGCAATCAGTTTTTATTTTGCTTTACAATAAAACCGGGTTGTTCCCAGTCAAGGGGGGAGGTGCAGAAAAAGAGAATGTCAAATATTAAAATTACGGCATTGTAAAACGACTTGCCCATGTTTTTGTCTGTTTTGCAGGAAGTGCTCTTGGGGAAACAGACTCTCTGGCAGGGAGCAATACGAAAAATCACAAATGCCATAATTTGTGTCAGTAATGTCCGGTTAAGAAGTTGCGAAAGGATTTTGGGCTTGCCTGCTGGAGCGTCGTCTTTGCAGTTTTCCAACCAGACACAACTGATTTCGTACTTCGTTTTACAAATTTATTTTTGAGTCTTCCTTAAAAAGGAACATCCTCGCCAGTACCGCCTCCGGTACCGCTGGCACCTGCAGAAGGCATACTTGATTCGTCAGGTGTTGGAGGTTCCCCTTCAAAACCACCTGCGCCCCCATCAGTACTACGCGGAGTAAGGGATTTCAGTTCATTTGCCACAATTTCCGTTGTATACCTATCATTCCCGTTCTGATCCTGCCATTTACGGGTCTGCAAACGTCCCTCAACATAGACTTTATTTCCTTTTGAGAGATAATTACTGCAAAACTCAGCAGTTTGAGCCCAGACAATCACACGATGCCATTCGGTTTCTTCCTGTTTGTTGCCGTCACGATCTTTCCAGGTGCGCCCGGTAGCAACACTGAGAGTGGCTACGGCGGTTCCCGCCTGGGTATACTTCAACTCAGGATCCTGTCCTAGATTTCCAACTAAAATTACTTTATTTATCATATCATTTCTCCACTTCTGAGGTTTTTAACAAAGACACCATCAAGGCAATGGTTTTTGAGACACTCTATTGATTTGTTCGCAACATAACCTGCAAGAAGCAATAAGTAAAATATGTTTTATCCAGCGGTACGCAATTCTTATAAGAGCAGGACACAGCAATTCTGCGGCCAATCAGTTTTTTCTCTATCAATACATCAAAGATTTACTGCATTATCCAGCATAACAGGAATTCCTCCCTTCTCACCCGGAACATATCCCATTACTTCCTGCCATATTTCATCACTTTCCATGCAGAAATAAATTACGGTGGATGGCGCTGCAAAACGTTTCAAAGTATCATATATATGCTTATACAACGATACCCTGTGCGGCCTGAAATATCGTTTTTTATTATCCAACCCTTCAATAAATTCCTGAAAAAATATTTTTGTGCCGGCAAAACGATCCACTCCAATGGCTTTCAATGACGGCAGGTAGCGCAATGCCCCCATGGATATCCATACTATCTGTTCTGCTGGAACCACTGTATAAAGTCTTTTGATGGTTTCTTCGTAGCCTTTTTCCCAGCCGGGATGATCAATTATCGGATCAAAATGAAAGGCAAGTTTATAGCCCCATTTAGCGCATTGTGCTGCGCCATGTAACCGTTCCTCCAGGGTGGCCGTACGAATTTCTTCTTTCTGCATAACCTTCGTTGCATTCAATGACCAGGCAACAATAGTCCGTCCCTTATGCTCAAGATTCTCAAGATTTTGAATAACTGCACTCTTTGTTTTTAATTCCAAAACAGCCTGTTTCTGGTCTGCCATAAACAAAACCAACTTCCGGCTTAGAGCTGTAAGGGAGTCCAACGCTAAAGAATCAGTGAACTCGCCTGTTCCTATGCGAAAAACACGATCAGGTTCGGCAGTGAATGCCCTTTGCATCTCCTGCAACAACGAATCACTGTTGACAAAAAAAGTGAGCCACGGCTTATTGAGGTATGCCTGCAGAATGCAGTACACACAATCCATCGGGCAATTCTTGCCAATATTTAAAACTTGATAGTCACAACACCGGTATTCTTTAGTCCCCGGACAAGGTTTAAAAAAATGGCCTCTATTTTTACAGAGCAGGAGGTGTTGTTTTCCCTGCCCTAAATTTAGAGGGTATGTGCCATCAATTCCTGACGGTTCACCCCTGTCTGCAATAACAGTATAGGGCAGTTTTGCTCTTTCAAGAATCTCTTCTGTGTAAGGGGAATGTAGAATGGATTCTTCAACATGAATCTGTTTTATGAATTTTGCCGGATCTTTCCAGCTTTGGTTGTTTTTCATTATTTTTTTCTTTTACAATGTTTTTAGAGCAAGCCCTGCCATGTTGAGATACTGGTTACCCTCGGCTATTTTTCCATGTTTCAGGCAACCATTGCCATAAATATTACATTTTTTCCTAAACTCCTGCAAAGTTATCTGTCGCTGTTTTTCTGACAAATAATCACTCCGTAATAGGTTTTCCATGGCAGCAATTCGGAACTTATCCATTCCTACTCTATATTTTTGCGATAGCTGATCTTCTCGACCACCTTCTTTCACGGTTAATGCTTCGTTTATCAATAAAAAAGGAAACCTGCAACTGGTACGTAGCCACAAATCATAGTCTTCGCAGCAATGATATTTTTCATTAAAATAACCTACCAGATCAAAAAGTTCTCTACGCACCATAACAGTAGACATGCCTACTGCACAAATCTTTAGACAATGCGAAAAAATATCACCGTTTCCCGGTTGGTGTTTCTTCTTTTGATTAAGATGGTTGCCACGTCGCAACCATTTTTCGCGAGTGTGGGATATCAAAAATGCACTATTTTCTATAAGACCTTTATATTGCAAGCCAAGTTTTTTCTTGTGAAAATGATCGTCAGAATCAAGAAATGCAATAATTGGATATCTGGATTTACGAATCCCGGCATTTCTTGCAGCAGAAACACCTCTATTTTGTTGATAAAAATATCTAAGTGGAAGGTTTTGTTCTGTAGTTATCAAGTCAACCATTTCCTTCGTCTTATCAGTTGATCCATCATCAATTACAATTATTTCCGCACACGGTGCACTTTGCCCGGCTACGGATAGAAGTGCCCTTTCCAGCTCTTGTTCTCTATTGAAAGTAGGGATTATGACTGAAATTTCCAGCATGGTTGAGGAAGATATTTTGCTTATTGAATTAGAGGAAGATTTCTTGTAGAAAATATTGTATGATTGCGATACCGTCAAAAGTTTTATCTCCATGTACCACACTTTACGTGGTTCCCCAAAACAATTTTATATAATGAGCAGCGAAATACTTATAAATTCTACCAGTTACGAGACCAGAATCGCCCTTGTCGAAAATGGCCAGCTGGCTCAGTTTCACCTCCAACGCCCCACAGAAAAGGGTTTGGTGGGAAATATCTACAGAGGTCGTGTGGTTCGTGTTTTACCCGGTATGCAGGCGGCTTTTGTCGATATCGGGCTTGATCGCACCGGCTTTCTGTATGTTGATGATGTCTATATTTCCAACGCTGAACTTGATGCAAGGCTACTGACACACAAGACAAACCCTTGCGGAAAACTCGAATTCACCTCCTCAACCTCTGAAATGGATATGAATCGATCTCCGGGCATGAGTATTGATGATATCCTTTCTGAAGGGCAGGATATAACAGTGCAAGTCGGAAAAGATCCCATCGGTACAAAAGGTGCACGTCTCACCTGTCATATTACTCTTCCCTGCAGAAATCTAGTTTTTATGCCGCTCACTGAGCATATTGGTATATCCCGCAAAATTGAGAATGACGATGTTCGGCAAAAATTGAAGGAACGAATCGAGGATCTTCGTCCTGCCGGAACAGGGTTTATAGTTCGTACTGTTGCGGAAAATGCCAGTGTCGAGGAACTTGAAGCAGATATGGAATTCCTGCTTCTACTATGGGATGAAATTCAGGATCTTTCCGATAAAACATCCGCTGTTCCCACTATGATTTACGAAGACCTGGATATTACTTTCCGTTCTGTTCGTGATCTGTTTACCGCCGAGGTTCGGCAATTAATTCTTGATGACAAAAAGACCTACGATAAACTCTTTCGTTTTGTCCAGACCTTTGCACCGAAACTTCAGGACAGGCTGACCTACTATCAGGGTGATGTCCCGCTTTTCGAATCCCATGGTATTGATGTAGAAATCAGCCGGGCTCTTGAGAAGAAGGTGTGGCTGCGATCCGGAGGGTATATCATAATCGAGACTACTGAAGCACTCTCGGTTATCGATGTCAACACGGGTCGTTATGTCGGAAAAAACGACCTTGAAGAAACCATATTTAAAACAAATATGGAGGCTGTAAAGGAAATAGCCTATCAGCTTCGTCTACGAAATATTGGTGGTATAATCATAATTGATTTTATTGATATGGATGGTGAACAGCACCGGGAGGAATTATTCAATTCGTTCAAAGAAGCTGTAAAGAAAGATAAAAGCAGAATCAATATTCTAAAGCTTTCTGAGTTTGGCCTGGTACAGATGACGAGGAAACGTAATTGTGAGAATCTTAACCAGATGATGTGCGAACCTTGCCATTACTGTGCTGGAGAAGGAGTACTAAAATCACGACGAACTATCTGTTACGAAATATTTCGAAAAATTTCCAGAAGAGCAAAACACTACAATGGATATAATATCACTGTAACAGTGAATCCCAGAATTGCTGATATGCTGCTTAAAGAAGAGGAAAAGGTAACAAATAAACTGGAGCGAGATACAGGAAAACGCCTCACTATTGTACCGAGCAAAAGACTGCATATTGAAAAATATGAAATTAGTTGGGAAACGAATTAAAAGAAGAATGTTAAATATCGAATGAGTGAAGCTTCGGAGTCTGCGATACTCCATATAATCAGATTAAATGACTGAATTTTTTATACGAAAGTAGAATAAATTTTAAAAATATAGGAATGATTCATGTCAAGATTTCGAAATAAAAAGAAAAAAGGATCAATAGGTTCTTTTTTTTATATTATACTTTTCCTCATTGTGACTGCTGGTGGAAGCTACGGATATATCACCTGGTTTGAAGGTGATATACCTCAGATCAAATCAACAAAGCTCCCTGCATATATTGGTCGTAAAACGAATTTATCATTTGTTTTTTTTGATCGGAAAAGCGGCATTCGCTCCATTACAGTATCAATCATTCAAGGGAACAAATCGCAGAAACTTTTTTCAAAACAATTTCATAAGTCTCAAAGCAAAAACATACAACCTAAAGAACGGGTTAACATAGAAATAAACCCGGGAAAACTTGGACTAAAAGAAGGCACCGCAAAAATTAAAGTAACAGTTTTTGATCACTCTTTTCGCAATATGATGAAAGGAAACGGCAACGAACTTGTTCATAAGGTTATCATTGACACAAAAGCTCCTAAAATCTCTATCATTCATAGTGAACGCTATATTGTTCCCGGTGGAGCCGGTATTGTCATCTACAGCATAGATGATACTGAAAAACATGGCATTATGTTTAATGGTGTTTTTCATCCAGGTTTTCCCCTTATAGATGAATCTGAAAAAAAATATATCTCCTACATCGCTCTCCCCTACTTTGCCAAAAACATTGGACAGGCAGAAATTGTCGCCGAAGATGCAGCCGGAAACAAATCTGTCAAACGATTTGCGCCGATATTTAAAAAACCGAAACAGAAACATGACAGAATCAATGTCAGTGATGGGTTTCTTTCTAAAAAAATTCCTGAGTTTGAAGAGCACTATCCCGAAATGAAAGGAACAATGATTCAAAAATATATTTTCGCGAACTCAAAAATACGAGTCATGAATAATAAAACCATCCATGATCTTTGTCTGAATCCTGGAAGCAAACAGTTATGGAGCGGCAGATTTCTTCGCATGGCAGGAAGTGGCAAAGCTGGTTTTGCAGACCACAGAACCTACTATTATAAGGGGAAGGCAATCGATAAACAGGTTCATCTGGGGATGGATATAGCCTCTACAAGGCATGCAAACATTAAAGCAGCTGGAACTGGAAAGGTTATTTTTGCTGATTATCTCGGGATATATGGCAATATGGTAATGCTCGATCATGGCCAGGGGGTGTTTAGCCTCTATTCACATTTAAGCCAGATTAATGTAACTGTGGGGGAAGAGTTAGAGAAAGGTAATATCCTGGCTCTTTCAGGAACCAGTGGCATGGCCGGTGGTGACCATCTTCATTTTTCAATGCTTATAAATGGCATTTTTGTAACGCCCATAGAGTGGTGGGATCAACACTGGATTGATGTAACGATAGATGGGCCAATGGTAGATGCAAAATTTTAAGAATAATGCGAAAGTTATGAAGAGAGTACCATACAAAAAAATATAACATGATTTACATATTTTTTAAATATCGAACAATAATGTCAAATTTCGCAGGAAAAATCCCCCAAGAAATGACTACAAACTCTGCCTTGGCTTATACTTTGACACTCGACATTTTCTTTTTCCCCACTAATCTTCAATATCATAGTCGGGGCCTCCACAAAGCTTACAACGCAAAACAGGATCATCTTTGTCGAAAATATATTCCCAGTCTTTTTTGCGAATCTCTTCTTCACGTTCCCTGCCGCAGGTAATACATACCCAGATATCGCCATCTTTTGTTTCAAATAAATGCATTTACCTTTTCTCCGGTTAGTACTCTTCTTAAAATTTTTCTAAAAGAATTATATTTTGTAAAAAAAATACCCCATATGCTGTTTTTAAACAAGCTTTGCCTGGACACCATGTTTCTTTGTTGTGGGCTTGATAAAAATTCAGTACAGTCCACTCCGTCTGATAATTATTTATTTGAATACAATCTTATCTTAACAATCACCGCCATTAGGACATGGATAAAATTCCAAAAATCCCTAAATTACTATACAGTTACCTGGCGACTGAGATACTTACGCCTTTTATGGCCAGTTTTGTGGTGATGAATTCTGTTTTTTTTCTCGCTAAGCTTATCCCATTTTTAAATGTAGTTTTGGAGCTTGAAATAGGCATTTTGGATTTCATACGACTTTTTTGTTATCTGTTCCCTAATATGTTTCTCTATTCCATTCCCATGGCAGCAATGATTGGTGTTATAATTTCCTTTACCAGACTGTCTGCAGACGCTGAGATTCTCGCATTTAAAGCTAGTGGCGTAAGTCTGTACCAAATGGTTCCTCCGGTTCTTCTCGTCTCTTTCTTTATTGCAATTCTTACAGGATACATTTCCATCACCCTCCTCCCCAAATCCGAAACGGCCATGAAGCAGCTGATGTTTCAGGTTGCAAAGGAAAAAATTGACAAGGGTATTAAAGAGCACTGTTTTACAGAAGCTCTTGGAGATCTTGTAATATATGTTGAATCAATTGACAAAAAAAGTGGTAAATGGAGAAATGTCTGGGTTTCCGATATGCGTGGTCAATTAAATCCTGTTATCACCATGGCGCAAACAGGAAGTATGGTCGCTAATGTGGAGCAGATGCTGGTTACAATTGTTCTTAGTAATGGAAGTTTGCACCGGCCTGACAATAACCGGTCACAAATTATCAACTTTAACCAATATACCATCAACATTCCTCTGCAGCCACCGACGGTTCTTGGGGGAGCCGACGTAACAAAACGTTCCGGCGATTCAATGACCATGACAGAGTTACAGAGCGCAGCATCTATTGTTGGACATGAGACTCCTGAAGGACGTGAGATGATGATTCAGTTTCATAAAAGGCTGGCATTGCCTGTGGGATGTTTTATTTTAAGTTTACTTGGCATGCCGCTGGGTTTGCAGGCTGGCCCGGGAAAAAGAGCGGTTGGAGTTCCTTTAGGATTAGGTTTTTTTGTTTTTTATTATATCCTCTTTACAACTGGCAGGTCTCTGGCTGATGAATCTAATCTGCCGGTTTTGCTCTGTATGTGGATTCCAAATGTTATCCTGCTATGCATTGCGGTCTTTTTTATATATAGATGTGCAAATGAGAAATCTCTGCTACCTGTTTTTATCAAAAAATCGATCGATATCCTGCAAGACTGGATCATAAAACTCTATGTAATGGTTTTTACAAAACTAAGCCGTGGAAACACAAAATAAAATATATCCAAACCTAATGCTGCAACTAAAACAAATGAAGGGTTAAGGCATTCAAGAGGAAATGGCAACAGTCCTGAATATTTGACGGAAGGAACCATACATGGGAATACGAACACTCACATTTTCCATCTTCTCGGTTGTGAATCGTATAATTGTAAAAATTGTACCATCGAATTCAAAGATATCGGGATTGCATATAAAAACGGTTTCTCTCCCTGCCCGTTCTGCAAGGTACTTATTGAACGGATGGAAGGACAGTAGAAATAATGTCGAATATCGAAGGAAAAATATCAACAAGTGGTTATCCTTCGGCATTCGATATTTCATATTTAATATTTACTTCTTAACATAACCGGCCTTTTCTATCGCCTTCTGCAATGCAGCGATATGGACATAGCCTGCATAATGCACAGGACTTTTGCCGCTTACCGGATCAAACCCACTGGGATCAGCAGAACAAAAATACTGCACCTGTCTGGGAAGCCTGGTCAGAAGGTCTTCAACGGGAGAACCGATATAATTCTGTAAACCATTCCAGGTGGCTCCGCAGGGAGCACCTCTTTTGACCCTGATTTCCTGGATTATATTATGCTTTAGCTGCACTTCATATTCCGGTAAACCAAAAATATCGCCATAAGTGCCCAGTTTTTTGTTTTTCCCCAGCCCGCAGCATGTAAATGGCGTAAACCCCCCTCCTTTTTTCCCGGGTGAGACCACCGGAATTTTTTGATTTTCACATTTTTGTATCAGATACTCCACAAGATCAGGGTGATTGAGATAATTTAAGACTAAATCACAAGACAAACTATGATTGATATACTCTTCAGGTTCTTCAATAAAATCAGGTAAAAAATCATCGATTGATATAACGTCAACAATCTCAATTGCATTACCATATTGTTTTAATCCGGCTGTTTTCAATTTTCCCGAACCACGTTCCTGAAAAACTACAATATTCATTGTCCCAACCCCTTGATACTATATTATTTTTCCTTGACAGTCACATTTCTGCAATATACACTGTTTTTGGTATTTAATCAGTGTTGATGGCGTCGTAAAGACTCTTCATCTTCTCGTCAATAAAAATTTACTCATTATATTCAATTCCTTATTATCTCATTATGGTGATTTCATGGAGTACGAAGAAAAACTTTCCGATATTATAACCAGTCTCCCTGAGGTCAGTGGTGGATTTCTTTATTCAGCTGACAGGGGAGTTTACTCCAATCAAACTAATAGGACAGCAGACAATTTTGATCTCAATAACGTTGGAGGGAAACTCAGTAAAATTGTTTCGATGCTCGCTGTTCATTTTCACGATACCGGAGCTATCAGAATCACTTTTAAGGAGCAGATCCTTTTTGGAATGATGATAGAAGATCATCATTGGTTATTTCTTTTTCATGCCCCGTCTCTCACCCCGGGTATGGTCAAAATGACCGTGCAGATATCTCTGAATATTCATGCAGATGAAGGTGCTGTCGAGCAAACAGCCCCTTTTGCCCCCCCTGAAACTACTGCAATCGAACCGTCAGAAAATACGCTTCAACTCTTACTGGCACCTGAATCAGAACTGAGCAAACCGCTTAATGCCATTCGTGATCAACTTGCAGAACAAATTGGGCCCGTAGCTAAACTCGTCTTTGCAGATAGTATCAGGTTATGGGGAAATTCCACATCCCCGTCTCTTGCAACCTTACCCGAGCTCCTCACCCTCTTGGATACCGAAATTGATGACGACAATGATCTTGCAGTATTCAGAACAAAGGTAAATGACATCCTGGGAGAGGTATAAAATGGCAATAGCAAAAGATTTTGCACAACTTGGAGAGATAACCGGTGTTGCCAGATACATCCTGGTTCGCAATGACGGCTATGTGGTCAGTGAAAATTATGAAGAGGCCGTAGCCTTATCTTCCGCCATTGTCACAACTGGGAAATATTGCGATACCATTGGTGACGCTCTTGGCGGGAAAAGATATATTTACTGCTGCATAGAGAGAACCTCCGGAAATAATATTCTTATCTTTTCACTGGGCAAATATTATCTTGGCATTATAAAACACCCTGAGACCGACCCACAGATACTTGCGGATGCCATCATTGGATTTTTACGAAATCTGGCCTGATATATGAAATTACCAAATGCTGCAGAAATGCGTGGCCTTGATCGCTGCGCTATTAAGAAATTTCATATCCCTGGAATAGTCCTGATGGAGAATGCAGGCGTAGGAACCGTCTGCATGATGGAAAGAGAACTTGGCTCTCCTGCCGGTGCCTTCGCTCTTATTTTTATAGGTCCGGGTAATAATGGTGGTGACGGCCTTGTTATCGGACGCCATTTGCACCAACGTGGTTGCAAACCAATTTTTTTCTTCCTTGTGAATCCTGATACCCTTCAAGGAGATGCTGCAGCTAATATGAAAATTGTTCGTAAGTTACGACTTCCGTACCATATTCTCGATTCAGAATCAAGGGTTCAAACATTACCGGTTCTCTACAAGCAGTTCGCCAGTCGCGGGTTCCCCTGTTATTGTATTGTCGATGCTTTATTTGGAACCGGACTCTCTCGTCCCGTCTCTGATCAGTTTGCCAAAACAATAGATTTTATAAATGTTTCTGAGGCTATTCGTGGAATCCCAGTTGTATCAGTAGATATCCCGTCAGGAATGGACTCAGATAACGGAAAGATCCAGGGTCCCTGCATCAGTGCAGACCACACGGCAACCTACAGCTGCCCTCAGCCAGGATTGATACTTCATCATGGCTCTGAATTCAGTGGGAAAATTCATATCATAGATATTGGAATCCCACCTGAAGCTATGGAGCTTGCCAAAATCACGACAGAACTGCTGGATAGAAAAACGGTATCCGCTCTTATTAAACCACTCAACAGAGCCGATAATTCCCATAAAGGCAGCAATGGCCACCTGGCCGTACTTGCAGGTTCTTTAGGGAAAACAGGAGCTGCAATCCTGGCCGTACGGGGTGCGTTACGCACCGGTACAGGACTTGTCAGTATCTTTGCCCCCAGGGATTTAAACACTATATATGAAAGTCATCTAATTGAACCTATGTCGGTTCCTTTGCCTAAATCTTGTTCTCATCTGGATATTCGTGATTATTCTTTTATTAAACAGGAACTGGTTGGTAAAAATGCCGTACTTTTAGGGCCTGGAATCGGTACAGATCCCGCAACTGTCAAACTTGTATTAGCACTGTATGAAAGTGTCGAACTTCCCATGATACTTGATGCTGATGCATTGAATATTCTTGCTTATCATCGATCTTCTTTGTCACAGGTCGCTGGACCAAGAATTTTCACACCTCACCCTGGTGAAATGGCAAGACTGCTTGGAACCTCTATAGAAAACATTCAGGATAACCGGGTACAGGCAACTAGTGATGCGTGCAGACTTTACTCAGGAAACAGAAACGACTGTATCGTGATTTTAAAGGGTGCCGGAACAATAATAACCTCCTCTGAAGGCCTGACTTACATTAACAGCAGCGGAAATCCGGGAATGGCGACAGGTGGTATGGGAGATGCGTTAACCGGGGTAATAGGAGGCCTGCTCTGTCAGGGACTTGATAGTTTGCAGGCAGCAGCAGCGGGAGTATTTCTGCATGGTATGGCGGGAGATCATCTGCACAGAAACAGACAATTAGGGTATACCGCGACTGAACTCGAAGATCAGTTACCGCTAACAATTTCCCAGTTATTGCAAAATAACAGCCACTCCTCTCAGGACTTGTAAGAAATTAATATGGCTATTATTGCGCTTGGATTTGAAGGATATTTTGATATTGAAAGTCAGAGAAACCGCAGAAGTAGCAAACTACGTTGAGGATATTTTATGACATGGTCCACTTTGACATTTTCTCCACAATGTACCCAATATATTAGCTCAACAGTTCAAAATTCTGCTCATATTTATTGAGAAATTTCACTCCTGTTACATACTCTACAACGTCCGTATCTTTTTGTGACTACATAACTTTTCCCATTACACTCGAGACACCATTATGCTTTAGCTATTCTACAAACTCACCAATGGGTATATGCGAACGCAGCAATGAATGATTTTCAAATAACACATTTTCTCCAAATGGCTCCTCTCCCTGGCTGAGATCTCTTCCCTTACATGATAGTATGGATATCTTGTCATTGGGACAATCATCTCCCGGCAACTGACAAACCTCAATGTCCACATCCGGTAGTATGCGGTTATTTCCTCTATTATTACTTATAGTTGTCACAGTATCTCCTGTTACCCTGTACCTCTCATATGCAGCATCTAGACTAATGAAAAATGTAACATAAAGAACTGTCAGGCTGTTATCACATTCTCTTTGCAGGAAAAATGCCTGGCTTGTATTTCTCTGGCCAATGCGAATTCGTTAAAATTTTTATGACGAGCATTTTTTGTATATTGGTTATTACAAATTCTTTTATGCATAGAATATTCAGGATCAAGCAACAGGCAAGTGCCCCCATTTGCATCAATTATTTCCATTCCAGCATCACCAACCGCAATGTCCCCTGACAGTAATACCCCGGAAACTCTATCCTTAAAAAGTTGCGACAATGTTTCCATAAAACTATCAAGAAATTCTCCAATTTGGATATCCTGCTTATCGATTTGAATGGTATACTGGCCTGTATATGAGGAAATACCCGCCCTCTCATTGCTTGAGAAAAAATAACAGCAACCGCCATCGACGGCCATACCATCCATAGCCTGACTAACCTGTACATCGCTTATGGCATCCAGATATTTTACAAAAGATTTCACAGTAGATGATTCATCCAGAATTATAACAAATACGGCTCCCCCCATATTGGGATCGAGCAACGGTATAATTTTAAGCAAATTCCCGTAATTTGATGCACCAGCTCCAATTACAGTAAGGTAGTTCATTCGTTGATATCGTCGGTTACCAACAATATTGAGTTCGTCTCCACAGCGACGGCATTGAATAAATTTGGCACGAAACTGATGACCTTTGATAATATTTTTAAAACCGCAATCTTCACAAAACAGTATTTTCCCCGTTGGTTTTTCAATAATATTTTCTTCAGAATCCTGATGCATGGGGTCTATGGAACAAACTTTTACACGAGCAGCGTCTGAAATTTTTCCGGTAACAAGTTTATTGTGAGCAGTTCCGTCAATTCCCTTAAAAAAACTATTTTTATATATAAAATCTACGGCTCCATATTTAAGTGCATCAAAACATCTGGGGCTACCTGGTTTACTGAGACTGGACAACATAATTGTGGGTGTCGGAGTGTGGATCATAAGATGCTGCAAAGTTGTCAGGCCATCCATCACTGGCATTTCAACATCTAACAGGATAACATCTGGCGATAACTTGAGAATCAGCCCAAGGGCTTCAATGCCGTTGTTCGCCTCTCCCACAATTTCGATTTCATCCCTTTGAGAGAGAGTACCACGAAGTACCCTGCGTAAAATCCAGGAATCATCGACTATCAAGAGTCGGATTGGACTATTTACAGATTCTTGTTTTTGCATACCTTTTCAATATTAGTGGATTACCTTGAAAATATTGTTAGAAATTGTGAAACTACAACAAGTATTATAGCACTAGTCTGCATGGAAAAGTCAACTTTTTCTAAAAAAAGGATATTGCTACTTTCGATACAACGAATTCTCAAGGATATAGTGATTGACCTCTTTACACAAAAACTGTTTTACAGACTGCTTTTTTCGTACACGTTTGCGTATTGTAGATGAAGAAATATCGGGAAGAATAAATGTAGAGCAATGAATAGTGGTATTATAAAATTCATGATACCAGCCCACCCCGGTATCCCTGTAACCAAGTTTTTCAATAAACGTATTGAGACGATTATTCTCTGAGCCAACTCTTGAAAAAACAATAAAATTCGTGATATTCAACACTTTAAAACACTCTTTCCACGAAAGTAAATCAAGAAAAGTATCCGAACCGCAAATAAAATACAACTCAATGGGTACGGCAGCATGTAATTTTAAATAGAGGAGTGTATCAATGGTAAAAGAAGGGGAAGGAAGGAGATTTTCAATATTTGAACAATGCATTTCAGGATGACATCGAACTGCAAGTTCCACCATTGCAGTTCGATGTGAAAAAGTGCTTATCTTCTGTTCCTGTTTATGGGGTGGAACAGAGGAGGGAATAAAAACAATCTCGCCAAGGGAGCAGAGTTTACCTGCTGCTTGACCAAGGGCGACATGGCCATTATGTACAGGATCAAAGGTGCCACCAAGAATACCGGTTTTCATAAATCAGCTTCTTATCTGCCCCTGTCCGTAAACAATGAATTTCCTGGTTGTTAATTCTTCAAGCCCCATAGGACCATAGGCATGTAGCTTAGTGGTTGAAATGCCTATTTCTGCTCCAAGTCCAAGTTCTCCGCCATCATTAAACCTGGTGGAAGCGTTGACCATCACAGCAGACGCATCAACTTCTTCAATAAATCTCCGGGCACGGGTATAATTTTCTGTGATAATATTTTCGGTATGCTGAGATCCATAAACATCTATATAGGAAAAGGCGTCATCAATATCTGTTACAATTTTAACACAAAGACGCAGATCAAGGAACTCTGTTCCCCAATCACTCTCCATGGCAGGGGAAATTTCACTTACAATCTGAACGGATTCTTTACAACCAAGCATTTTTACACCTTCTGCCATTAATTCTCTGGCGAGTTGAGGTAAATACTCCCTGGCAATATCTCTATGAATCAGCACACCTTCTAAAGCGTTACATACTCCAGGTCGCTGCACTTTTGAGTTGACTATGATTGGAGTCGCCTTATGCAAATCAGCGTCCACATCGACGTATATGTGACACACGCCTTTATAATGTTTCAACACAGGAATACGAGAATTTTCAGAAACAAAACGAATGAGTCCTTCTCCTCCACGAGGGATTATCAGATCCAGATGCTCTTCCTGATGGAGCATGATATCAACGGCTTCACGGTCAACCACAGGAATAACCTGTATCGCATCGGCTGACACGTTCTCACTGACAAGTGCTTCCTGTAAAACTTCTGCCAGAGCAAGGTTTGAATAAATAGCCTCTGAGCCACCACGCAGTAAAATAGTGTTCCCTGCTTTCAGACATAATGCTGCGGCGTCCACCGTGACGTTTGGACGGGATTCGTATATCATCCCGATTACTCCAAGAGGGATACGCATTCGTCCAACCAGTAACCCATTGGGGCGCTTAGACAGCTTTTCAATTTCTCCAACCGGATCAGGCAAGGCCGCTACTTCACGAAGTCCCTTCATCATAGAATCTATTACGGCATCACTTAGTTCAAGTCGATCAAGCATGGCAGCTGAAAGATTTTTTTCCTGTCCCGCCAAAAGATCTTTTTTATTCTCAGACTGTATAAAATCACGTTTCCTGTCAAGGGTTAACGCCATATGCAACAGAACGTTGTTTTTTTCTTTTGTTGAGAGGATTCTGAGAATTCGTGCTGCTTTTTTTGCACGTTTAGCCATTTCCTGAATATCATTTGTCAGATTGCTCATATTTTTTCCTTACGCCAAAACAAGATTATCACGATGAATAACCTCTTCATAAGTCATTCCCCCTTCCAAAAGTGCAGCTATATCACGGGAATGATGGTTTTTAATTTTCAACACGTCAAGTGAGTCGTAGTTTATCAGTCCACTTGCGATAACCACCCCCTTTTCATCAATACATTGAACAAGATCGCCAATACCAAATGAGCCATGAACAGCAAGGATACCTGAAGGCAGTAAACTACAGCCATTTTCTAAAATAGCAGCACAGGCACCGCTATCCAGGATAAGACTTCCTTTAGGCCGTAACATATTGGCAATCCATTGTTTTCGATATTTCACTCTGCCTTTGGCAGGGAGAAAGAAAGTTCCCACCAGCTCTCCGCTGAACAAATCCTGTAAAATGGATTTCACCTTTCCAGGGCCAATAAAAGAGGAGCCTCCTCCAGCGGATACCATTTTCGCAGCCCGAATCTTAGACTGCATCCCTCCAGTACCAAGTGAACTTTTAATATTACCTGCCATTGCCTCAACGTCTTTTGTAACTGAGGAAACAGTATAAACAGGCTTGGCATCGGAGGTTGTTCGAGGATTGCCGGTATACAGTCCGACCACATCCGTAAGGCAGAGAAACATATCCGCTTCGATCAAGTTCGCAATAAGGGCAGCTAATGTGTCATTATCACCAAACTGAAGTTCCTCAACAGCTACAGTATCATTCTCGTTGAGGATGGGGATTGTATCAAGGCGAAAAAGAGTCAGAATCGTGTTTCGTACCCGCAGATACCGATCCCTTGATTCAAGATCAGAATGCGTCAAAAGAACCTGAGCCACATTGTGTCCGTAAGCCTTAAATGCACTATCCCAGGAATGCATCAGAGAGGGTTGGCCAATAGCTGCGAGCGCCTGTTTCTCACTGAGGCTTAAATCGCGCCCATCCTCTATGGAAATTTTACGTTTCCCTGCCGCCACAGCACCTGAGCTGACAAGAATAACTTCACGCCCACTGTTCTTTAAAAAACTGAGTTCGCGGGCAATGTTTTCAACAACTGCGACATCGATGCCGTTTTCATCAGTAAGAACAGCAGAGCCAACTTTTACTACAATACGTTTTGCTTTGTTAAAGTAGTTCTGGCGCAGATAAAGTCCATCTTTTATACTTTGTTCCATGGTAAATTATAGATCTTCCAGCATTTCAGCCAGTCTTTCCTTCAAAGAGGCAATGCCTTCCCCATTCAGAGCAGAAATTAATAGATAGTCAAAACCTTTTTCAGCGAAGTAATCCTGCAGATCCAGCAATCTGTCCTCATCTGCTATATCAGATTTATTAAGAAGAACAAGAGTGCTTCTTTGGGTAAGTTCTTTGTTGTATTTTTCCAGTTCCCGTTCGACAACAGTAAAATCGTTTATCGCCTCTTCGCTGGATCCGTCAAGAACATGAAGAATAATACGGGTTCTTTCAATATGACGAAGGAATGAAAAACCCAGTCCCACACCCTCATGTGCCCCTTCAATAATCCCTGGTATATCGGCAATAATACATGGTTCTGCGTGAGGTATGTTCATCACTCCAAGTTGTGGTTCAAGGGTAGTAAAAGGGTATGCTGCAATTTTTGGATTTGCGGCAGATAATTTGGAGAGGAGGGTTGATTTTCCAGCATTTGGCAAACCAACCAGCCCAATATCAGCGAGAAGTTTCAACTCAATGATTAGCCATTTTTCTTCTCCTTCTTTTCCCTTGGTGGCAATTCTTGGCGTACGATTGGTGCCAGATGAAAAGTGCGGATTACCCAACCCGCCCTTCCCGCCTCTGGCAACAACAAAATTATCTCCATCATCACGCAGATCCGCCAGGATTTTACCTGTTTCACTATCCTTTACAATGGATCCAACCGGAACTGTCATTAAACAATCCTTGCCTTTGCGGCCATGCATATCTTTGCCTTTTCCATGCACTCCCCGTTCCGCCTTAAAATGGGAACGGTATCTGAAATCTATAAGAGAATGCAGTCGTGAAGAGCTTACAATAGTTACACTGCCCCCCCGTCCCCCGTCACCACCATCAGGACCACCTCTAGGAACATACTTTTCTCTACGAAAGCTGACACAGCCGTTTCCGCCATCTCCGGCTTTTACAAAAAATTTTGCCTGATCTATAAAAGCCATATTATATTTTTGCTGATAATTAGAAGCCAAATGAAAGCTATTGATAATCCAGAAAATAACATTCGAGTTCAAAAACACGAACACACAACAGAAAAGTCAAAAAAAAAGCTCGACCAGCAAAAAAATGCCATAGTCGAGCTGAAATCCCTTTCACAAAAAAAAGTTTAGCAATTCCGTGAGGGGAAAAGAAAAAAGAAACAGCCCGCTATCAGGCCACTGGGTAAACACTTACCCTTTTTTTCTTCTGTCCAAAGTGTTCAAATGTCACTACACCGTCCACTTTTGCAAACAGAGTATAATCTCTTCCGCAACCGACATTGGTGCCAGGGTGAATTTTTGTTCCTACCTGTCGAACAATGATGGATCCGGCGGATACTGACTCTCCACCAAATCGTTTTACCCCACGTCTCTGGCCTTTACTATCACGACCATTTCTTGAGCTACCGCCCGCTTTTTTATGTGCCATTCTATAACTCCGTTATTCTATCTCTATTTATCAGGCGTTGATTTCTTGAATCTTAAGGGCTGTATACATTTGACGATGCCCTTTTTTCAACCTGTATCCTTTACGACGTTTTTTCTTGAAAATGATAATTTTTTTGGCTTTTCCCTGTTCAGCTATAGTTGCGGTGACTTTTGCATTTTCAACAATTGGTTGTCCAACTTGAATTTTCTCGCCATCAACCACCATCAAAACATCGGTAAGCTCAATGGTATCACCGATAGCACCTTCAAGTTTCTCCACCCGAAGTTGATCGCCATTACTTACCTGGTACTGTTTGCCACCGGTTCTTACTATTGCGTACATTGCTACGTCCTCTTTATAGGTAATGCTTTAAATTATTTTTAAATATTGACGGCATTGCAAAAACTCTCCGTCGTATTCGTTACTACAAATTTGCTGTCATTACAACGTACTTAAGTACTCATCGCTCTATCAAATTTGCGTTCCTCAAATATGGAGTTTTTTACTTAGCCATTCACAATTTCACTTTTTACAATTATATCAAATATGAGGTTTTTGACTGGCCATCCTGAATCGTATATTTGACGAGTATATAAATTTTAATAAAAGAACCCTCCTATAAACCTTTTCCATAGGTAAAAGTCAACACATTTTGACAGTATAACATAAAAAAGGCAGTGCTGACATTATTTGCCGACACTACCAAAGAAAAGAAATATATTCTATTCTGGATAAAGAGCTATTTCCAGGCGACGATACACCTTTTATATGTGATTAGGATTACGTCTTTCGAAAGGGGACATTCCCTCTTTAATGTTAGATATTCTTCTTTTTCGAACTAGATATCTAATCTGGCATTCTCTTTTTCCTGTCGGGTTGCACAAACTTTGATAAAAGCTCCTTCTTTACCATGTTTTCTGACAGAAACTGATGTTTTTCCCTGCCTGCCTGCAGTTGTTACCCAACTCACTTCGTAACGATTATACTTATCATTCAATCGAACTCCAACAACACCAGTACCGGAATTACTCACAGTAACCAGATGTTTGTTCGTTCTAATTTTCCCAAGTCTTTCCTCAGTTGTGTCACGCCAGGCTACTCCTGACAGCAAACTGTAGGTAACGACCGTCACACTTTTTGTCAGAGAAAAACTTTGAATGAGTTTTCCCCTGAAACCGAACTCGAACATACCACCCATGTGTGCGCTTGGACTCCTGATCAATCCTGGCAATACCTTTATGTTTTTCATTCATAAAGCTTTCCTGTTTTTCACGATCCACAACTAATCTCTTTTCTTTTGATCAACTGTTATTGTATTTAAACAATTGACTCACATACAAATGATGCAACATCTGCGAGCCAGGGTGGTTTACCATTCCGTGAGGATCAATATCGGTATCGTTATTGAAAATTACTACTTGTCCTGTCAGGCTTTGTCAATGATAATTGAATAGGATTTATTTAGTAGTTACAAGTATAATCCTTCAACTTCTCTATGAATTCAACACTACCCCCCTTGAAACTTTCAATCCATACTATTTTGGTTTAACAAATGAAAAATTACGAGAAAAGTATCTTTTCAGAATTTTGCCTGACAGTAAAACTACTTCGATCCTCCAAAGGTTGTCCATGGGACAAGAAACAAACTGCAGAATCTTTAAAAAAATATATTAAGGAAGAATGTGGTGAATTATTGGAAGCAATTACTGACGGTAACCATTTGCACACCTGCGAAGAAAATGGTGATCTGCTCTTTTTATTGGTTCTACTCGCTCAGATTGCAGAGGAAACCGGCACTTATACAATGAATGATGTCATAACAGGGATTAACGACAAAATGATAAGGCGACATCCTCATGTGTTTGGCGATGCAAAGATTCAAACGGAAGAAGAATTAAAGAGTCAATGGAAAAAAATAAAATCAGCAGAAGCATTAAAAAAATAAATTGACACAATTGGCTTAGCATTGTATTTTTTAAGTTTTTTTTATGAAGATACGTTTTTGACGTATGACTTAGCCGCAAGGTGTGGCTAAGCCCTCTTCGCTCTTATCATTGATAAGGGCCAAAACGGGGTTTTTCACCCTATATCATGAGTCCACGAGGAGGAACTTATGCGCAGGTATGAAACGATCTATATTCTTCGCCCGACACTGGGTGACGATGAGATCACCAAAATTATCGACAACACAAATGCAATTCTGAGCACAGACGGAGGTGGAATAATTTCCATTGATAAATGGGGATTACGTAAGCTTGCCTACCTGATCAAGAAAGAATCTAATGGCTATTATGTATTCTGTGATTACGCCACAGATCCTGCAAATGTGACTGAAATGGAACGAAAATTCAGGATCGATGAATCTATCATGAAATATATGACACTAAAAACTAGTGATTCAATCGATTCTGAAGGCATCGAAGCTGCCCGCAATGAATATGAAGCAGCAAAAGTAGCTGCTGAGGAAGCTGAGGCAGAGCAGGAAAAAGAAGAGCAGAGCAGCGACACGACCGAGACTGCTGAGTCTAAAAAAGAAGAAAAAACAGAAACAGCAGAGAAATCAGGAGAATAATATGCCACCTAAGAAACGAATTTTTCAACGAAAAAGAGTCTGTCGTTTTTGCACCGATTCAGAAATGATTATTGATTACAAAGATGTTAAAGTTTTGCGCAACTTTGTAACGGAACGAGGGAAAATTATTCCTCGAAGAATTTTTGGAACCTGTGCATCCCATCAACGTCAGGTTTGTGAAGCGATTAAACGTGCAAGACAAATTGCCTTACTTCCATATTCAGGGAATACCCCGAGATAGCTCCACCGTATTAAAGGGTACTGATGAATCGGGAAAAAGAGAACGGTATAGATATAAAATTTGTTCAGCATATTTTGCTCGTCACCGCAGTTGTACTTCTTCCTGGAATGTTAGGAGCACTGTTTGGCTGGTTCCACTTGCTTCTTCCCCTGCTGATTTTCTTTTATCTGCAACGATACGGAAAATCGTTGGGAATTAAATACATCCTGTCCGGATGTGTACTTGCATGTATTGCAGGTTTGATTTTTCAAATTTTTGGAGAAATACTGTTTTCTTTAACCCTGGTTCCAGTGGGGTTTGCAATTGCTGGATCTGCTGATAAGGGTGAGGAAGTATATCTCACTGGTTTAAAAGGCACTTTCGCTCTAGGAGCAACGTGGGTGGGCGCAGCATTTATTCTGTCCCTTGGCATGGAGCAACATCCATACACCGTACTGATTGCTTCATTGAATCAGGCAATGGATGAAGTTATCAGCTATTACAGAACAAACAGCACCGCCCCTGCAGAAACGTTATACTTTCTCGAGCAGAGTCTGGCACATATAAAAATCTGGATGCCGCGGTTATTGCCGTCAATCCTGACTTGTATTACAATTATTATCACATGGTTTTCCATGGTTGCAGGAAATCGATTACTGCTGAAAAAAACTGGTAAGGCACCATGGCCTCAATATCGGTTATGGAAATTACCTGATAAGTTGATATGGCTGGTGATAGGAGCAGCTATTCTAAGCAGTATTTCAGTGGAAACCGGTCGAATTGTCGGGGTGAATATCCTCCTGATATGTATACTGCTTTACAGCTTTCAGGGCTTGGCTATAATGCTTTTCTTTTTTTCAAAATGGAGCGTCCCGGTATTTTTAAGATCAATAATTTATGTGATATTATTCTTCCAGTCTTTTGGAATGGTTTTTCTGGCATTTCTCGGCATGGTTGATGTGTGGTCCAATATACGAAAGCTCAACGGCTCAATCCAGGAGCCTGATAACTGATTTTTATTATTTTCACAGTAAATTTAATCCTTTATTTAGATAAAGGTCGCCATACGAACTCAAGGAGATCAAAATGGAAGTTATATTAAAAGAAACAATCGACACCCTGGGCAGGGAAGGCGATATCGTTACAGTCAAGGCCGGATACGGGCGCAACTATCTTCTTCCTCAACAAAAAGCTGTCGTTGCAACAGAAGCAAACAAAGCATTGGTTGAGCAAAATAAAGCTGAGATTGAAGTACGCATCCAAAAAGATATGGAAGCTGCAGAAGTACTCGCTAAAAAACTTGAAGGAACGGTTCTTACCATCAGCATGCTTACAAGTGATGACGAGCGTCTTTTTGGTTCCGTTACAGAAACCGATATTATCAAAAAGCTGACTGATGCCACAGGTATTGAAATCGAGAAAAAGCAGGTGCTTCTTGCCGATCCTATCAAGTCACTTGGTGAGACCGTTGTTCCCTGTAAAGTCGGATACCGGACTATTGTCGATATAACCATACGAGTTATTGCCCTTAAAGAAGACGACTAAGGACAGCGATAGCTGAAAGATAGTATACATTTTCAGCATATCATGCCTTACATAAGGCTTACTCAAAAATAAATTAAGATTCTCAGGAGACATGTGGACATTTAGAAAAATGATTTTCAATCATTTCCCTAAACATCCATCTGGCACCTCATATATCTTAATTTTTTTGTAACTATTCAGCACTCCAACTACGTCTATTTTGGCCTTCTTGAATAGCATTAGTATGCTTCAAAGCCTGAAATGAACGAATTTGAAGCATGGCGTCTACACTTACCTGCTAAACGGTTACAGATCCGAGTGTAGCCTGGTTTTGAGAAGACGCTGAATAATCGCAATTTTCTTGAGTGAACCCCATAGCACACCAACAGAGAGTATATTTGTTCGGTGTGCTTTTTGTTTTTTTATTAGAACTCGTCAAGAAATAATCTGAGGAGGCTGTCTGAGGATAGGCATTTTTCTGCAGAAAATAGTTGTCACTTTCCGTAGTTATAGTTATTCTGAATACCGATTTTTTCGAATTTCTCTGTAATCATACAACCGAAAAAAATCGTCAATCATTTCTACTCCATGGTTCATTTATGAACAGTTCACCGCAAGATTTTTCCCGTCAGGAACCTGAGCGAATGCCTCAACAGGTATCCGGTAGAAAGCCTCCCCAGAATATCGAAGCAGAACAGTCTGTACTCGGAACGATTCTGCTTGCAGACCATTCCTTGTCAACAGTGCTGGAGTTGATAAAAAGTGAGGATTTTTACAAAGACAGCCATAAATTACTATTCGAATCGATGATTCTTCTTTTTGAGAAGAATGAACCAACGGATATTATAACCGTTTCCAACTTGTTAAAAGACCGTAACCATCTCGAAGAGGCAGGTGGTATTGGGTATCTTGCCACTCTTACATCCATTGTTCCTGTTACCTCGAACCTTCTCTATTACGCGAAAATAATACGGCAAAAAGCTGTTTTGAGAAATCTTATCTCTGTGAATACCGACATTGCCAGTCGTTGTTATGAAGAACAGGGCGATATTGATACGCTGGTTGATGAGGCGGAACAGGCAATTTTTGAAATTGCCAGATCTAAATCAGATCAGAGTTTTACTCCAATGAAACGAATTATCCCAGGTGCATTTGAAACGGTTGAGCAACTGTATAAACGGAAAGAAATGATAACCGGGGTTCCTACTGGCTTTACCGAACTTGATAAAATGACCGCCGGATTACAGCCATCTGATTTAATAATTTTAGCGGGTCGTCCTTCCATGGGCAAAACGGCCTTAGCCATGAATATAGCCCAAAATGCTTCTCTAATTGAAAAAACAGGAACTGCGATTTTCAGTCTGGAAATGTCAAAAGAACAGTTGGCTATGCGTTTGCTCTGTTCTGCCGGTCGCATAGACTCCCAACGGGTACGAACAGGGAAACTACGCCCTGAGGACTGGCCTAAACTTACCCGCGCTGTTGGTATGCTTACCGAAGCACCAATGTATATCGATGATACTCCTGCTATTTCAGTGCTTGAAATGCGTGCCAAAGTAAGACGTTTGTCAGCTCAGTATCCTTTGGGGTTGGTAATTGTTGATTATCTGCAACTTATGAGAGGCCGCGGTTCAATAGAAAACAGAACACAGGAAATCAGTGAGATTTCAAGATCATTAAAAGCAATGGCCAAAGAGATGAAAGTACCAGTTATTGCACTGTCTCAATTAAATAGAAGCCTTGAAAGCAGAACTGACAAACGACCAATGATGTCAGATCTGCGAGAATCCGGAGCAATTGAACAAGACGCAGATGTGATCTGTTTTATTTACAGAGATGATGTATACAATAAAGCCGAGGATAACCCGCAGAAAGGTATTTCGGAGATAATCGTTGGTAAACAGCGAAATGGTCCCACCGGGACTGTAAAATTGACATTCATCAAGGAGTTCACTATGTTTGAAAACCTTAGTGCCTTTGATGAACCGGATGGTTTTGTTTCAGAATAATATTTTTTTTACATACACCAGCAACAAAAGAGAATTTTGCCTGTCGAACTGTTTTTTTTATTTATACGGTTCCACAACATTACCTGTTCGACATTCTACAATTCTCTTTTCAAAGCAGTTAATTGCAATTCACAAGAGAATACGATGGCTCCAAACACCTCCAACGAATTTATCTACGATTTTAAGTCCATAGAACAAAAGTGGCAGGATCACTGGCTCAGTAACTCCACCTACAAAGCCAGCATCGATAAAGACAGGGAAAAGTATTATGTCCTTGAAATGTTTCCCTATCCATCGGGAAAAATTCATATGGGACATGTGCGGAATTATTCCATTGGTGATGTGGTGGCACGCTATAAAAGGTTACGCGGATTTAATGTTATTCATCCCATGGGATGGGATTCTTTTGGTCTGCCTGCTGAAAATGCAGCCATTAAGAATGACACCCACCCTGCCCGCTGGACCTATGAAAATATTGACTATATGCGTGACCAGCTCCGTAAACTTGGTCTTTCCTACGACTGGGAGAGAGAAATTGCCACCTGTAATCCTTTGTATTACAAATGGGAGCAACAGATTTTCCTGGAGATGTACGAAAAAGGTATCGTTTATAGAAAAAACACCAGTGTAAACTGGTGCGATTCCTGCCAGACAGTACTTGCCAATGAACAGGTTATTGATGGTGAGTGCTGGCGCTGCGATGATACGGTTATAAAACGTGAAATGAACGGCTGGTTTTTTAAGATCACTGACTACGCCGAAGAACTGCTGGCTGACCTTGAAAAACTCAAGGGATGGCCAGACAAAGTGATTACCATGCAGCGGAACTGGATTGGAAAATCCAAAGGATTACAATGTGATTTCCCCATTGAAGGTGCTGAAGAAAAGCTATCCATTTTTACCACTAGACCTGATACGGTCTTTGGTGTCACATTCATGTCTATCGCCGCTGAACACCCGCTGCTTGAGACACTGTTACAGAACAATGACCGAGCAGCTGAAATTCGCTCCTTCGTAGATACAATCCTTGCTGAACAACCTAAAGCCAATGAAGAACTGACCGAGAAAAAAGGGATTTTCACTGGCCGTTACTGTATCAATCCTTATAACAACGAAAAAATTCCGGTGTTTGTTGCCAATTTTGTCCTTATGGGGTACGGCACCGGTGCAGTTATGGCCGTTCCTGCACACGATCAGCGAGATTTTGAATTCGCCAAAAAATACCAGCTTACGGTAAAAGCGGTAGTTAACCCGGAAGGGAGCTTTCTTGATGGAGAGTCCATGGAAGAAGCTTCTATACTTCCCGGTACATTAACTGAATCGGGTTCATTCTCTGGAATGGATTCCCAAAATGCCAGGCAGGCAATTATCCGTTACGCCGAAGAGCATGATTTCGGTACTGGGAAAACCACCTATCGTCTTCGGGATTGGGGTATTTCCAGGCAGCGCTATTGGGGAGCGCCCATCCCCATGGTTCAATGTGATACCTGTGGAGTACAACCGGTTCCCCTCGCAGACCTGCCTGTAACCTTACCTGAAGATCGCGATGCAGAGACATCTAGTTGCGCTCCTCTGCATCAGAGAGCATCTTTCTTTGAAACGGTATGTCCCAAATGCGGCAAGGCAGCAAGAAGAGAAACAGACACCATGGATACATTTGTGGAGTCATCCTGGTATTTTGCCAGGTATACCTGCCCTCGCTTTACTGATTCTCCGTTGAATAAAGAGGAAGCCTCCCACTGGCTCCCGGTTGACCAGTATATTGGTGGAGTTGAACATGCTATTTTACATCTTCTTTACTCCAGATTTTTTACTAAGGTATTACGAGATCTTGGGTACCTTTCTATTGACGAGCCTTTCACCAACCTCCTTACCCAGGGGATGGTCATAAAAGATGGCTCGAAGATGTCTAAATCCAAAGGAAACGTTGTCGATCCTAATGACCTTATTAATGAATACGGTGCAGATACTACGAGGTTGTTTTCTCTCTTTGCGGCACCTCCGGAAAAGGATCTTGAGTGGAACCCCAAGGGGGTTGAAGGTTGTTTTAGATTTTTAAGTAAAATTTATCGTTTTGTCCATTCGAGAAAAAAGATCCTATCTGTTGCTGCCAGCATCGACGCAGATAATTTTACAAATGCAGACAAAGAACTTCATCGTAAAACACATCAGACCATTAAACGGGTAACTGGAAACATCGAACAAAATTTTCATTTTAATACTGCCATTAGTGGGGTTATGGAATTATTTAATGCTCTTTCCTCTTTTTGTAGAAATGACTCGAATCAGCTGGAAAAAGCTTCCGCAGTCATACAGGAAGCGACCAATACCATTCTAATTTTACTGAGTCCCATGGTTCCACATTTCTCCGCAGAATTGTGGGCTGAAGTCCATAGCTCAGGCTCAATTGAAGAAGAGTCCTGGCCAGAGTGGAATGAGGCTGCTGCCAAAGAAGATGAACTGACAATTGTTGTCCAGGTAAGAGGTAAGGTTCGGGCACGTCTGTTGGTTCCTGCTGACATAGAAGATGCTTTGTTGGAAGAGATGGCACTTGCTGATAGCAAGGTACAGAAGTTTATCGACGGACAAGCCGTTAAAAAAGTTATTGTGGTGAAGAAGAAACTTGTTAATATTGTGATTTAGAGATAGCATGATCTCGATTGTATACAGTTCATCATTTGCAGGTGTGCTGTAGACTTACCTGTTGTATTCTTTTTAGAGAAGCCAGTTGAACTTAAAAAAAATCCATCTTCTATTACTCTTGTTGTTCACATTTATTCTCAGCTCATGCGGATATCATAACCCTTATGTGTACAGCGGGCCTCAACGTAATATATATATTTCAAACTGGCATAATCGTACCAATGAACTCCTGCTTAATGCTAAAATATATCAATCCCTGACAAGCTGGTTTCAGAAATCCGGTTCCATCAAAGTACAAAAGAGCAAAGAAAGGGCGCAGCTGATTCTTGCCGGTGAAATCCTATCCATTCAACTGCCGAGTTTAACTTTCGGTACTGGAAATGATGCAACTGAAGTAAAAATCATACTCCACGTACGCTATATTCTCAAAGATCTTGAGAGTGGTAAGGTTCTGTTGGAAGTCGCTAAGGAAAGATGGACTGAAGAGTATAAAGTTGGCACCTATGCCTCTGAAAACAAAGATAACGAAAGAGAAGCCCTTGCTATCATCATCGATGACCTTTCCGAGAAAATCTATATTAAAACCTTGGATCGTCTGGCAAAGGAAAATATTTGAGCTAAAAAAAGATCCGTAACAAGAACGGACTCATCACGGATCTTAAAGGAGGAGGAATATGCTTCTCAGCATGTCTTTCTCTATCGAGGGAACAGTTAATTTTTCAATGACCTGCCATGATTTTTTTGCCAAAGAATTTCTACGCTAACATTTTTGTAACTTTAGCAGCAATGGACTTCGCATCGAGTCCTTGCGAAGCATAAAGATCCGCTGGCTTTCCGGATCCGCCATATTGTGTGACTCCGGCACGCTGAAAGGTTATCCCCTTCCCTGCTTCAGCAAGTATCGTTCCCACAATACTTCCAAGCCCGGTGTCAACATGATGATCTTCAACGGTTAAAATCACTCCAGTCTCAGCAGCTTTCAGCACCGCCTCTTTGTCTACAGGCAGTAATGAGGCCATATTTAAAACAGCCACTGAATGACCTGCCTCTTTCAATATTTCATAGGCTTCCATAACAGCAGGAGTGACAGAGCCGTAACTGATTATTACTGCATCAGTTCCTTCTCGCAGCAGATCCCCCTTCCCTGCTTCAAACCTATACACTTTATCAAAAAATGGCGTGCCATCTTCTTTACAGATAACCGGAATTTTAGATCGTCCCATACCAACAAAAACATTACCGGGAACCGTTGCAATATATCTGATGATTCGATCTGTCTGGTTTGGATCTGCGGGCATAAAGACCGATGAGCGGAAATAATTCTTAAACAGACCAAGATAATCAATACACTGGTGTGTGGGACCATCTTCACCAACATCGAGACCAACATGAGTGGCCACAACTTTTACACTGGCGTGATTGAAATCATTTAAACGATTTTGGTTATACACCTCTGAAACAGCAAACGCGCCAAATGTGCTAAAGAATGTAACCAGACCAAGACTTGCCAGCCCCCCAGCCATTGTGGCGGCATGATGTTCCTGGATACCGGCTTCAATATATCCTTTAGAAGAATGTTTATGAAAACCACCCATTTTTACAGAGCCTTCGAGATCACATGAAATACCGGTAATGGTAATATTCGCATCACTGTTATTGGCTTCGGCAATTGAGAGCAAAGCATTACCATATGCTGAACGGTTATCCATCATGGTTCCAGCCTCATACAGAATGGTTTCTCCATATTCAATATTCAGTTCTGGATTCTTGTGCTTTTGAATAGTATTGGTGGCAACCGGATTTTCACGGGCAGCGTTCCATTTTTCAAACTCATCTTCAACACCAAGCTCAGCCATTGCGTTGGCAAGTGCTTCACGGTCAAGGGGAGAACCATGGTATTTAGCTATATTTTCCATAAAGGAGATCCCCTTCCCCATGGTAGTTCTTGAGACAATTACAGTAGGTTTCCCATCATTTTTATCATAAGCTTTGGAGAATGCCTGAAAATATGTATTCTGGTCATGTCCATCTTCAAGGTACTGGACATCCCAGTTATTGGTGGAGTATAGTGCCCTTACAGACTGAGGCATAACTTCTTCTGTGGTGCCACAAATCTGCAGATGATTTCTATCGATTACAACTATCAGATTGTCAAGTTTGTATTTACTCGCATATCGTATAGCTTCAATTATCTGCCCTTTCTGCTGTTCACCATCCCCCATAAAACAGATAACCCTATTAGGCTTGTTCTGAATTTTAAACCCGTGTGCCAGGCCAACCGCTGTTGAAAGTCCCTGCCCCAGATTACCTGTATCCCATTCAACTCCCGGAACAATTCGTTCCACATGTCCAGGAAATCCTGAACCTGTTCGACGGAAACCGGTAAGAAAATCTTCCTCAGTAAAATATCCGTATTCAGCCAATGTTGAATAAACACCGGGAGAAACATGACCAATACTCATAATGACACGATCTCTCTTGTCCATTGCTGGATTTTTAGAATCATGTTTTATACAACCATAAGTAACCAGAAGATTATCAAGAGTTGACAGCGATCCGCCTGGGTGCCCGGATCCCGCAAGGGAAGTGGAAAGAAGGATGTTTTTAACACATCGTTTTCGCATATCTTGTAGATTACGTAACTCATCACTGGACAATGCTTTAGATTGCATAGTAAGTTGCAAACTCATTTTTGGTCTCCATGGAAAATGTGAAGTCTGCCTGTAAAATGGCAGAATTTTAAACTATTATTATATTCAGGGGCACTCAAAAGTAAAACATTGAGATATCGCAGTGTTGCAAATCTCTTGGGAAACAGAGCCACAATCTAACTCGTTTCAAAAAAATAACAGTAG
>Ga0256826_1000120_pt1 | contig 40033 bp, 39 predicted proteins | sample CV79metaG_FD_185975 | JGI IMG/M metagenome (GOLD analysis project Ga0256826, IMG submission 185975) | Hydrothermal vent microbial communities from East Pacific Rise, Pacific Ocean - CV79 | ecosystem: Environmental > Aquatic > Marine > Hydrothermal vents | place: Pacific Ocean: East Pacific Rise...
CCATTATCCAAATAATAGTTGCATAAATATATATTTTATCGTCATCCATGTTAAATAGATTCATTGATTCACTCAATGCAATAATTGCTAAGATTCCAAACATCAACCAAAATAAAAAAAATGAGTCAATATATCCTACTAGTAAAAATACACCTAAAAGTGAAAATCCAGTTTTGATTCTTGTACTAGAGCTTGCTATTATATCTTTCATTATTATTCCTATTATTTAATACTTGCATTATACAAAACTTACCCTTAGGCTTTATCTTATATAAACTTTATTATGATAATTTATTAAAAAAATTACTCTATATATAAAATATTTTAATTTTTATATAAGAAAAGTGTGATTCTTTAGTGTTCCTTAAGCAATCTTTAGCTAAACTCCCGAACTTAAAATCTATACATGAAGGGCAACATTTAGACTTGACCTTTCTAAAATAGAAACAAACAAAAGGAAATTAGTATGAAAAAAGAAATACACCCAGATTATAAAGTATGTTCAGTATCTTGTGCATGTGGTAATGCATTTGAAACAAAATCAAATGTAGAAACAATGAGAATTGATATTTGTAATGCTTGTCACCCATTCTTTACAGGTGAACAAAAAATTGTTGATGCGGCTGGAAGAATCGAAAAATTCAACGCAAAATACGCAAAAAAATAATCGTAAGCTAAGCAATATGCTTACTTTTGTTCCAACTCCAATAGGAAATTTATTGGATATATCTTTTAGAACTTTAAATGTTTTAAAAGATGCGGAACTTATCTTGTGTGAAGACACAAGAGTAACAAAAAAACTTTTCAATCTAATTGATCAAAGATTAGATTTTCAAATCCCATCAAATAAAGAATTTTTAAGTGTTCATTCTCATAATGAATCAAAATATATCACAGAACAATATATAGATATTTATAAAAATAAACATGTAGTCTATGTAAGTGATGCCGGAATGCCTTGTGTAAGTGATCCAGGTGCCGTACTAGTTCAAGCTTGTATAGAACACAAAATACCTTATGATGTACTTCCAGGAGCAAATGCGCTTCTAACTGCATATGCTATGAGTGGCTTTAATAAAAAAGAGTTCACTTTTTATGGATTTTTACCACATAAAGCTATAAATAGAAAAAGTCCACTTAGTGATATATTGAATTCACAATATTTAACAATTCTTTATGAATCTCCACATAGAATAGAGCAACTTTTAAAAGAGATACAAAAGCTAGATGATACCAAAGAATTATTTTTAGTAAAAGAGCTTACTAAAATGTATCAAAGAACTTTTAAAGGAACTTCTTCTTCAATTTTAGAAGAATTTAAAAACTCTGATATAAGAGGAGAATGGGTAGTAATAGTAAATTCAAAAGAATCATCAAAAGGGGAAAGTATAACTTTAGATGATTTAGAAGATTTAAAACTTCCCCCTAAACAAAAAGCAAAATTAATTGCAAAGCTAACTGGTCAAAATATTAAAGATATTTATAATCATCTAACTTCTTAAATAAGTAGTTTTAACTACTTATTTATATTACTTGAATCAAATATTTTAAGATCATCTATCATCCAACCTCTAAATTCATTGTATAAACCATCTTTTGTGTCAAATACAAATTTTAATCTAATATTCTTACCTGCATATTCACTTAAGTCGAACTCTTCTGTATTCCAAGTGGCTTTTCTGTTAAATCCAGCTGATGAAAATGGCAATTTTTCTCTTTTACTTAATGCCTCTTCATAACTTTCATTTTTATTTGAAGGGGGATCTATTTCTGGGTTAAGTTTTTTTAATAATATCCCTTCATTTGAACCACATGCAATGTTAAATTTTTTATTTAACATTGTATCCCATTGACTATTCCAGGCCATATTTTGCATAGAGAATAATTTATTTTTATACTTACTTGTCCATATTTCATTACTACACATTTGTGAAGAATTATAATCATCAAATATTATATAAACTTGAAGTAAATCAAATCCATCTGCATTTGGGTTTACTGATTCTATTTCCCACCATGTATTAAATTTAAGTGTTGTATTAATATCCAAAGGTAAAGTTATCAAAGGAGAAGTTAAAGTTCCTGTATTAGAACTATTTCCTTCAAAACTACCAGTAGAATCCTCACCATACCAAAATACATTTTCTCCACTATAAGCTTTTGGTAATTTACCTAATTCATCATCATCTGGAGCTAAAATAGTTCTATTTAAATCTACAAATATATTTGTAATATCACTATTTTTTAAATTAATTTGATGCCAAAAACCTGTACTATTCCAATCACTTACATCACTTTCAAAATCAGTTTTATAAATATATTCATCAGTTGGTATTTCAATCTCTTTAATTAAATTAAAGTTTTCCATTCTTTCTTGATTTTCTAAAACAATAACATCATTTTTAATAACTTGAACATACCCATTTTTAGATACTGACATTGTAAAATCTTCAATTTTTGTATTATTGAAATCTTTTGATGCATTTTTACTAATACTAGTTAATTTATAGTATCCATTTATATCTGTATTACTTGAAGCAAAATAACCATTTGTATAAACACCACCAGAAATTCTAACTAACGCATTTTGTAAAGCAATTCCATTTTCATCATATACAAAACCTGCAATTGAACCTTGTTTTTCAATACTTGTTGGAGTAAGAGCTAAATCCGTATTTATACTAACATCATTTGGTATTGCAATATCTTTTGTTGCATTAGAGTAAGAAGCAATTGAACCTTTTAATCTAAAAGTACCTTCATCTACATATATTTTTAATATACCATTTAAATCAGATGTACCATTTGATATACTCATATTTGAATCTAACTTAGATATTTGTACATTTACATTTGGGATTGGAGTTAATGTAATATTATCAATTGTTTTAATTGTTAAATCACTATAAGCATAAAGAAAACTATGTTCTTGAGTAAAAGTATCTCCAGTTGCTAAATATTTTAAAGTTATAAGAGCATCAATTTTATGGTGCATCTTATTTGGATCAAGTATTGCTTGTATTTTATTTGAACTGTTTACAGTATTATTACTTATATTTGAATAATTAGATTGAGTGTTTGAACTTTTTACATCTATTTGTATTCCTACTACTTCATATTTTTTATTTGAAGGAGTATAAGTTAATTCTATTTTAGGATTAAAAATATCAATAATTCTAGTTTTTACCATTACTTTTTGTTTAACTGTTTCTTTTGCCATAGCTAAAGCTGATTTTGCATTTAACATAGGAATAGGATGTACTAAATATTCCAAAGTTCCAGAAGGGTCTATTTGTCTTTGTGTTATATATTCTGTTGCAGAATCTATTAAGATATTTTTTACTTCAGATGCTGTTAAATTTGGATTTATAGAATATATTAAAGATGCAACTGCAGAAACTACTGGAGTTGCAGCAGATGTTCCACCAAAACTAGTATATATTCCGTTATTTAAAGCTAATGAATCAAAATGAGTAGGTGCAGCAATATCAACAGATTGTCCATATTCACTATAATAAACCAATGTTTTATTTTGAATAAAAGCTCCTACAACTAATAAGTTATCAAGTTTACTTAATGCTCCATCTTTATAATGTAAAACTCCATTATCATATTTTGCATCAACTCCATAAATTCCATCACTATTTCCTATTCCATTTCCTATTCCATTTCCAGCAGCCCATAAAAATAGTTTATTATCATAGTATGTAACCATTTGCCTAATCTGTGCATAAATATCTTGCATATCATCAAATCGTTGTTGTGCGATAGAATTATTAGTTGGATCAAAACTTGTTGGAAGATGATATCCCCAAGAATTATTTACTAATCTTACTTCTTTACCATCTTTTTTACTCGTAATAATATCTTCAACATAAGAACCTCCCATATATGAAACCACAGCTTGTGATTTCCAATTTATACCAGATATTCCTATTGCATTATTAGTATTTGCAACCATAGTACCAGTTACAGCCATTCCATGATCACTTTTTTTAGAAGTTAAAATAGAAGCAAATTTACCGGATAAATCATCATGATTAGTATCAAATCCACCATCACTAACCCCAACCATAAATTTATCACTTCCTGTTGTATATTCCCAAGCCTCTGGCATATTTATTACTTCTAAATGCCAATTTGAGCCACCATCATTGAAGTTTCCATTATCTTTTGGATATATTACATTATTATCATATGCATTATCATTATAATAAACTCTATTAAAAATTTTATCAATTCCTGATTCTAATTTTAATTTTTCTAGCAATTCTTTAATAACTGAAGAATTAGCATCATATTGAACTAATAAACCATTTGATTTACTATATCCAACTTTAGTAATCCCTGCAGGTAATAAAGCTTCTAAAGATGATTCATTTAAAGATTTTGAACTAATCCATGATTGATTTAAAACTGTACCAATTTGTTTTGAACTATTTGTATCTATAGATACACCTTGTGTTCCCATTGTTAATACTTCTACAACATTAAATGATATTGTCTTTTTAGATATTGCATTATTTGATATTGCTGTTGAAACTACTTCTATTGTATATAATCCAACTTCTGAAGGGGTAAATGTAATAGATTTTTGATCAGAAGATTTATTTATTACTAAAGAAGAAGATGGATCTTCTTTAATATTCCATTGAATTTGTGTACCTATTATATCATCTAAATTTAAAGTTAATGTAACTTCACTATTTTTAACGGGTGCACTTGAAAATGAGAATATTCTATCATCTAAAAGTTTAGAGTCATACGTAAAACCTGTACCATCAGAATTTAGTTCATCAATATATGAAGCTTCCATACTTGAAAGAGAAGATAATGTTGTTTTTATATTTTTTGCATAATTTTCATCATCTTTTAACTTATTTAATTCTGCAAAATTTTCATCTTTTTTTATTTTTACAATAAGTCTATCAGCTACTTTTACAAGATTTTTAATATTTTCATCACTAATATCTGATCCTAATACTTTTTTAGTAGCAGTTACAATATCAGATAATGTAGTTTGATTAACTACAACTCCATCAAGTTTTTCTATTTTTAAAAAAGTATCAATTGCCACAGTTGCTGTTGTTAATTCAACTGTTTTATTTTCACTACTCATTGGATCTTTATGGATATCTTCTTCTTTTATTCCTAATGTTTGCAACATATTTGCATAACTATTTGGATAAATTACTTCAATAGTAGTTAAAGGAGAAACAACACCATTCTCTCCTAAGTTTGCTGATAAATCACCAGTATAAGGAACACCATTGTGTTCCCCTTTATCTTTCATAATTATTCTTTCACCAGATTGTATTTTTTCATCAAATGTAAACTTACCATTTTCATCAGATAAGCTAGAAATAGGCTCATCTAAATCTCTTATTCCATTTTTATTTTTATCCCAAAAGAAAGTTGCATTTTTTATATAAGGATCAACTGCAATCCCTGAAGTATTAGATGAAGTATCACTTGATTCATTATTTTGTTCATCAGGTATTACTGGATTTACAACATAAGATATAGGTGTTGTTGTACTTTGTTTAGTAGTATCAGTAGTACTTTTACTATTTGAAGAACTTCCTCCACATGCACTAAGTAATATTACTATAAAACTAGCTAAAAATATTTTTTGTAAACTAAACTTTTTCAATTATTATCCTTTTATTTATTAATCATCTTAAATCCAGATGACCCTTCATATACTCTATTATAGACATTATCTATATTTGGAGTTTTTTTAAGTATTTCTAATATCTCTAATTGCTTCTTATTATTTTCATCAATTTTTACTAAAAGTCCATAAACTTTTTTATATGTAATAATTTTAAATGGATATTGAAAAAGTACTAGTTTTCGTAGTTCTTTTTCAGATAATTTTTTTGATGCTATCCACACTTGATCTTTTATAGGTGCTACAATATTTCTTTTATCATATATAAACTCTTTACTATATGTAAAAGTAAAAAATAAAGTCATGCTAATAAAAACTAATATTTTCATACTTATCCTCTTAAATATATTGTAACAAAAGAATTGTTAATAAATTGTAACTTTTTATTATTTTTTATTTTGCTATAATAATTTATTAGGAATTTAATTGAAAAAAATAATAAACATTGATTATATAAATAAAAAAGAAAAAGAGCTTGTAAAAAAATTTATAAGTTCAAAAAATACAAAAAAATATATTTTAGGTATAAATAAACTTACTAAATCTGTTCTTAAACATATAGAAGTAAATGGAATAATAGATGATTTTACAAGAGTTCAAAGTTCAAGAAAAAAAGATATTTTAAATATAAAAGATATCCCTAAAGATAGTATTATACTTTGGACATCATCAGGCAGTCCTCTTGAAGTTAAAAATTTTTTAGATACAAATGATTATACACATATATCTTATCTGGCATTTTATAAATATTCCTCTTTAAATCTTGCTCCGCCCCCTTTTATTCTTGATTTTAAAGATGATTATAAAAATAATATTTCTAAATATAAAGAAGTTTTTGACTTATTAAATGATAATAAATCAAAAGAGGTATTTACAAAAATTATAAATTTTAAAATATCATTTGATTATAATTTTATGCAAGGATTTACAAATAACTTTGATGAACAATATTTTGATGAAGATTTAATACCAGATATTAAAAATATAGTATTTTTAGATGGGGGAGGATATGTTGGAGATACTTTACCTAATATAATTAAAAATTTTCCATCATATAAAAAAATATATTTAATAGAACCAAATCATCTACATATAAATATAGCAAAAAGAAATTTTTTAGATTATAAAAATATTAAATTTATAGAGTGTGGATTATCAAATAAAAAAGTAATAAAAGAAGAATCAAATACCAATACAAACAATTGCAACCACGATTATGAAGCACAAAATTTAAATACTATAGATAATATAATTGGTAAAAATAAAGTTGATTTTATAAAACTTGATATTGAAGGGGCTGAACAAGATGCTCTAAATGGTGCTATAAAGACCATAAAAGAACAATCACCAATTTTAGCAATATGTGTATACCATAAAGCTCAAGATTGGTATAAAGTACCTAAAATTGTTCTTAATATAAATTCAAACTATGATATATATTTAAGACACTATATGGAAGGTATTTATGAAACTGTAATGTATTTTATCCCTAAGAATAAATACTCTTAGGGATATTTTATATTACTTTAGTGAATTTAATCTAGATTGATACTCTTGACCATGTTTACAAACAGGACAAACTTTTAAAGCTTTTTTTCCATAATGAACATGTCCACAAACTTCACAAATCCATGCTTCTTCTTCATTTTCACTTACAAACTCTTCTTCATTTTCAAGTCTTTTTTTAAGCATTTTAAACATATTTTCATGTTCAATTTCTATTTTACCAATTCCAGCAAATAATCTTGAAGCTTCACTATGTCCCTCTTCTTTAGCAATTTTAGCAAAATCTGGATACATAGTAAGATTTTCATAAGACTCACCATCAATAGCCATTTGTAAGTTTTCTAATGTATTTCCAAAACTATTATCACTATTTGATTCCATTCTATTATTTAATGCTAACTCTAGTTTTGCATGTACTTTTTCATTATTAGCTGCTCTTTGAAAATGTTCTGCAATATCTCTATAACCTTCTTTTTGTGCTACTTTTGCAAAATATTCATATTTATTTCTAGCTTGAGATTCTCCAGCAAATGCTTTTAATAAATTTACAGATGTTAAATTTGTAGTTATCATCTCCATATCTCCACCACAACAATTTAATTGCCCACCACCTACTTTTTGTACTTCTACTACATTTCCACATTTATTACATTTATAAGATTCATATTGTCTCATTTTTTATTCCTTTTATTTTTTCTAATGGATAATCTTTCTCCATAAGAGTATTATGTCAGAATTAAACTTAAAGGAAAATTATTATCCTTTAATAATTTATATCTTTACTAATATATCTATTTATTTGTTTTAATTAAGTAAAAATTAGTAGTGGTGTAAATAAAAATTTATTTTATTTTTGAAAGCTTGTATTTTAAATTAGAAGGTTTTATTATTTTAAATTATTCAGGAACTATTGTAGTTAGATTTAAACTAGTCCATGAATTCATACCACCTCTATACCAAAGTAGTTTTTCTGTTGGATAACCAATTTTAAGTAAATTCTCAATTGCCCATACAGATTGTGGACACCATATTCCATTACAGTATAAAAGTAATGTTTTAGCTCCACTAAAATCATAAACACCTTCATCAACTTCAACACCTGCTGTATCTAATACAATCTCAAAATCAGCATGTTTTGGATCAAAACTTTTAAATGGCATATTTATTGATGTTGGAATTGTTCTTTTTTGATACCACTGTAACATTCTTGCATCTACTAAAAGTAAATTTTCATCTGTTTGAGCTTTTTTCATAAAGTTTATAACTTCTAATTCACCATATGTTTCAATCCCTGGGGCAATCTTAATAGGTGAAATAAGTCCAACTGTTGTAACATAAGTTTTTTTACATTCAGTAGGAACATCAGCTCTTGCATAATCTCCACCCCAAATTACATCTGGATCCATACCATTTACTTTTTTACATTTATCATTATGTATACGTTTAATTACAATAGTTTTTTCATCACCATTTTCATTTTCATAGTCTATACTAACTCCTGATTTTTTTAATGCTAATCCGTTACCAAATAATGTGCTTGCAATAACACCTACAATTACAAATGATTTTAATATTGAAAGTTTCATATTATTCCTTTTTCTTATACTATATCCAATAATTATAATAGAAATCTATATATTTTATACTATATAGTTTTTTATTAAATATTTATATCTTTAGTTTTTCCACCTTTTAATCTTCCCATTAAATCTAATAATCCACCTCTTAAATATTTTGATTCAATTCCAATAGATGTAAGATAAGTTCTAGCAATAATAGATCTGTCAGACATAGGACAAGCACATACAATTATTTTATCTTTTGGTAATTCTTCAAGTCTAAAAGGTAATTCATTTGCAGGAATTTGTAATCCAAAATTTAATTGCCAAGCTTTTACTTCCATTGTAACTCTTACATCAACTATTTCTACTTTATTTTCATTGTATAATTTTATAAAATCTTCTATATCTATCATAACATTTGACATATTTTGTGGAGTTGTTTGTTTTATAATATTTTCCATTTTTAACCTTTAATTTTTATTTGTGATTTTATCATATTATTTTAGAATAATGAAGTTTGAACATATACTTTTTTGTAATATTCTTTTATACAATTAATACTATCATTTGAGACTTTATTTACTTCATTTGATACCTCATGGTATTTTAATTTTTCATTATCATACATCTTACATAATAATTTTAATTTTTCATTTGAACTATTTAAATTTAACCAATCTTTATAATTTTGCTTATCTAAGAGTACAGGCATACGATGATGTATTTTTTTAATTAAATCATTTGGTTCACATGTAAGTAATGCAACTGAAATTATAATTTTATTTTGTTTATTATCATACCATTCATCATATATTCCTGCTCCTACAAGTGTATTATTTAAACTTGAATGTATAAAATATGGCTTTTTATATTCACCTAAATCTTTCCATTCATACCAACCATTTAATGGGATTAGACATCTTTTATATCTAAAAGAATTTTCAAAACTTTTTTTAATATCAACACTTTCACTTCTTGCATTTATATTAATAGTTTTATTATCTTTAGAAAAATATGGTATAAGTCCATATTGAGCTTTTATATAGTGAAATTTATTTGTAAAAATTGGGATATTTGTAGTTGGTGGAATATTATACTTTTTTATTGAAGTTTGTACATCTTCATCAAAATTGATAAATAGTTCTTTTAAATCTTCTTTAAAAGAACTATCATCATAAATTGCAAGTCTACCTGGCAAAATTAATTATTAAACATCCAGATGTTCAACATCTTTTGCATGATCTTCTATATATTTTCTTCTTGGCTCTACTTCATCACCCATAAATAGTGTAAATGTATCTGAAGCAGTTTCTGCATCATCAATAGTAATTCTAAGAAGTCTTCTATCTTCAGGTATCATTGTAGTTTCCCAAAGTTGTTCAGGATTCATCTCCCCTAGACCTTTATATCTTTGTATGTAAGCACCTTTTTTAGCACTTGCTTCAATCTCTTCAAGTAGTTCAATTAAATCTTGTCCATTAAATAATGAAAGATCTCTTTCATTTAATTTTTTATATAAATATGTTGCTTCACCAAAATAAGGAGATGCAAATAATTCATCATCTAAAAGTAACTCTTCAAGACCATTTGAAGTTTGTACAAACATATGAATATTTTCTTCATTTACTGTTTTATTTAATATATTCCAACCTTGATAAGAAATAAACTCTTCAAGTTTAGTATATAATTTATCATTTGTAAGACCTACAAGTTCATCATTTTCAATAATATATTTAATAACTTCAACTAAAGAATATCTTTTTTCTAAATTTTCTAACATAGCTCTATATGAAGAAACAATTTTAAACATATCAAGTAAATCATTATATCCCATACCTTCAAATTCAAAGTTTCCTAATCCATTTTCAATTAAGAAGTTTGATAGGGCATTGTTATCTTTTAAATATGTTTCATTTTTACCTTTTCTGTATAGGTAAAGTGGTGGTTGTGCCATATAAAGGTAACCAGCTTCAACAACAGGTCTTAAAAATCTAAAGAAGAATGTTAAAAGTAATGTTTGAATATGGCTACCATCAACATCAGCATCTGTCATAATAATAATTTTATGGTATCTAACTTTTTCAATATTGAAATCTTCACCAATACCAGAGCCAAGTGCTGTGATAATATTTTTAATCTCTTCAGACTTTAAAATTTTATCAAGTCTAGATTTTTCAACATTTAAAATCTTACCTTTAAGTGGTAAAATTGCTTGATAAACTCTATCTCTACCTTGTTTAGCAGATCCACCAGCAGAATCCCCTTCCACTAAATAAAGTTCTGCAATTTCAGGATCTTTTGTTTGACAATTTGCTAATTTTCCTGGAAGTGTACCAACAGTCATAGTATCAGTTTTTCTTGTAAGTTCTCTAGCTTTTTTAGCAGCTTCTCTACCACGAGCTGCCATTAAAGATTTTTCCATTACAAGTTTTGCTTGTACTGGATTTTCTTCAAGATATTTACTTAACATTTGGAATGTTAATTTTTGACAAATAGGTTTAACATAAGAAGATCCAAGTTTACCTTTTGTTTGACCTTCAAATTGAGGTTCAGGTACTCTTACACTCACAACAGCAACTAAACCTTCTCTTGTATCATTTCCATCAAGTTTTGCATCTTTATCTTTTGAATTTGCATTTGCTTTTAAATAGTTTCTAATAGCTCTTGTTAGTCCATCTCTAAATCCAGCTTCATGTGTTCCACCATCTGCCGTGTGAATATTATTTACAAATGATTTTACATTTCCTGTATAAGTATCGTTATACATTAGTGCAATATCAACTTCTACACCATCTTCTTTAGCAGAAAATGAAATTGAATCAGTTATTGGTTTTGATTTATTTGTATCTTCTACAAATTGTTTAATACCACCTTCAAAATGATAAGTTTCTTTAACATTAGTTCTTTTATCTTCTAAAATAATTGTGATTTTAGGATTTAAGTATGCAACTTCTCTAAATCTTTTTGAAAGTATTTCAAATTTGTATTCACTTACTTCAAAAATAGTATTATCAGGTAAGAATTCAATAGTAGTACCTGTTTTTTTAGTAGTTCCTATTACTTCTAAAGCTTTATCATATTTACCTTCATGAAATTCTTGATAATGTATCTCTCCTGCTCTATGAATAGTCATTTTAAGTGTTGAAGAAAGTGCATTTACAACGGATACACCAACTCCATGAAGACCACCACTTACTTGATATGTATCTTTATCAAACTTTCCACCTGCATGTAATACTGTAAGTGCAACAGTTGCTGCAGAAATATTTTCAATAGGATGGATGTCTGTTGGTATTCCTCTTGCATTATCAGATACTATTATTGAATTATCTTTTGTAATTGTTACTTTAATAGTATCACAAAAACCTGCCATTGCTTCATCAATAGAGTTATCAACAACTTCATAAACCATATGATGTAAACCGTTTTCATTGGTATCACCAATATACATTCCTGGTCTTTTTCTTACAGCTTCTAGTCCTTTTAGGACTTTAATATTACTAGCTCCGTATTCTTTTTTTACTTCTTCACTCATATTAATTTCCTTTTACTTATCTAATATTATTGGCATAATTATTGTCATAAACTTATCATCTTCTAAATGGAATGGTAAGTTAGATTCATTAAAACCTATTTTTATCTCTTCATTATTTGTTGAACTTAAAAAGTCTAATAAATATTTACTGTTTACAGCTATATAAAACTTTTCATCTATATTTAAATTTATATCTATTTGAGTTTTTGCTTCACTATCCTCATCAACACTTTCAAATAAAATATTGTCACTAGAAAATGTAATTTTAATATTTGGTTTTAATGATGTTATTAATTTAATAGCTTCTACTAAAATACTTTTAGATAAAGAAAAATTATATTTTAAAGTTGAAGGTATAATTCTTGCATAATCAGGAAATTTACCATTTATAAGTTTTGTATAAAAAGTATAATTATCATTTGAAAGTATTAAATTTACTTCATCATATTTTGTAGTAGTTTGATCAAAGAATAATTTTTGTATTTCAATTATTGCTTTTTTAGGAACTATTACTTGCATTGGAGTATTTGAAATATTTTCTAAATTTGATATTGCTAATCTTCTTGTATCAGTTGCAACAAAATTTATTTTATCTTCTTTTATATCTATTAGTGCTCCATTTAATTCAAACTTAGGATTATTACTGTCAATTGCAGGTGTAATTTTTTTAATTGAATTAATTAAATTTATAGTATTTATATCAAGATTATTTAAATCATTTAATGAAGGAAAATTAGGATATTCATTTGCATCATACATTGGTAATTTAAATGAAGATTTATTTTGTTTAATTACTAAGTTGTTAGCATTTACTTCAAATTCAATTTCTTCATTTTTTAATCTTCTAATTATATTTAATAAATTTGATCCATTTACAGTAGCTTTTCCATCTTCTATATTTGTAATAGAATCTATCTTAGCTTCTAATCCCATTTCATAGTCTGTTGCTTTAATAACTAGTGAGTTATTTACAATTTCTATATATATATGAGATGTTATTGCACTTGAGTCTTTTTTTTCTAAAAAAGGTTGCATAGATGAAATGATTATTTCAAATTTACTTTTGTTTGTTGTGAATTTCATATTTTTCCTTTATATTATTAAAAAAGTAGTAGTATTAGTAGGTGATGTGAATAGATGAAAACAACTCTTTAACTATTTGTATATAGTTCTTTTAAGTATTGAATAACTTAAATTTATTATTCACACCTATTCACATTAACTTAACTAACTTTTTTAATACTCCTTATTTATAATTTTATTTTTTAGATTTTCTAAGTTTAATCTAAAGTTTTCATCTTTTTCTATTAGCTCATTTGCTTTAGATATATTTTTAGAAACAGATGAGTGATCTTTCATACCTAAAAACTTTGCAATATCAGGCATAGAGTTTAGTGTAAGCTCACGTGCAAGATATATTACTATCCTTCTTGCATTTACTACATTTGCTGTTCTTTTTGTTGATTTTAGATCACTTGGTTTTATATTTAATTGATTTGATACAACTTCAATAATATTTGGTAATTTTATATTATCTTTTTTCTCTTTGATTTGATCTTTTAATAAATTTTGAACTAATTGTAAATTAATACTTTGTCCCATCAAATCAGCACTTGCGTTTATTTTAATAAGTAAACCTTCAATTTCTCTAACTGAATTATCAAGTGTAGTTGCTATATAGTTTATAATCTCTTTAGAAAGTAAAATACCATTTAGTTCAGATTTTTTTTCTACAATTGCTATTTTTGTTTCAAGTCCAGGAATTTGAACATCAGTTGTAAGACCCCATTCAAATCTACTTTTTAATCTTTCTTCAAGACCAGCAATTTGTGATGGAAGTTTATCTGATGTTAATATAATTTGCTTATTTGCAGTGTGTAGTTCATTAAAAGTGTGAAATAACTCTTTTTGTGTTTCTTCTTTTCCAGATAAAAATTGTACATCATCTATTAGAAGTAAATCACATTTTCTATATTTACTTCTAAAGTTTTCCATTTTATTTGTTTTAATTGAAAATGTAAAGTCATTCATAAATTGTTCTATAGTTACATATATAACAGTTTTATGTTCTTCTATTGCTTGGTTACCAATAGCTTGAAGTAGATGAGTTTTACCCAAACCAGTTCCACCATATATAAATAAGGGATTATATAATATACCTAACTTTGCTGATACTGCTTTTGAAGCATTAAAAGCCATTTGATTTGATGAACCAACTACAAATGAATCAAATGTATATGATTGGTTAAGCATTGTATTTTCAGGAATTGTTGAAGATATCTTTTCATTTAAAATATCTTTTTTAGATCTTCTTTTTTCACCTACTAGTTTTATCTCTATTGATGGTTTAGTACCTAATATATTAAAACATATAGTTTGAATAGTTGATGTGAATTTTGTTTTTATATAGTTTGCTAAAAATTTATTTGGCGCTTCAAATACTACAAGGTCTTCACTAGAACTTGCTTTTTTAAATGTAAGCTTTTTTATGTAATTGTTATAATCGGAATTGGAAAGTTCTTTTTGCAATTCTTCTATAATATCTATTTTTAACAAATTGTTAGTCCCTATAAAATTAATTTATATTATTATATCTAAATAAAGTAAAAAGATGTTTATATCTTGTTTTTGATATGTGAATATGTGAATAACTACTATGTGAATATGTGAATAAATAATTATTATGATAATATTTCACTATGAAAATATTAGGTATAGATCCAGGAACAATAAATTGTGGTTATGCAATTTTACAATATGAAAATAGAAAAATAAAATTAATTGAAGCTGGATTAATTAAAATGAAATCAAGAATTCTTCAAGAGCAAATATTAGAATTTGTAGAAGGATTGGATTTAATTTTAAAAAATCATAAAATAGATGAAGTTGCTATTGAAGATATGTTTTATGCTTTTAATCCAAAAACAGTAATAAAACTTGCTCAATTTAGAGGAGCTATTTCTCTAAAAATATTGCAAGAATATGGGAATTTCTCAGAATATACTCCACTTCAGGTAAAAAAGGCAGTTACGGGAAATGGAAAAGCAGCAAAAGAACAAGTAGCTTTTATGGTAAAAAGACTTTTAAATATTAAAAAAGAAATTAAACCATTGGATATTACCGATGCAATAGCAGTTGCAATTACACATTCTCAAAGATTATAGATTAAAGCACCCAAAAGTTACACAAAAATTACAAAAACCTGTTATAATTGGGGTATGAAAATTTTTTTAGTAGAAGACGACATTTATTTAAACAGTGCTATTGTTAACACATTTAGTGCAATAAATTATGACGTTATAAGTTATAGTGATGGAAAAGATGCCTTTGAGAATTTGGATGCTTCATATGATTTATATATGATTGATATAAATTTGCCAAATGTTAATGGTATAGAGTTAGTTAAGCAAATTAAGTTTTTAAACAAATTTGCAAATATATTTATTATGAGTGCAGATAGAAATATAGAGACAATAGTTACTGCATATAACATTGGTTGTACAGATTATATTAAAAAGCCTTTTGATATTAGAGAAGTGATTGCAAAAATTGAACATACTCTAAAATTAATGCCAAATAATATTGTTTTTAAGGATCAAGGACAATATAATAGAGTTGAAAGAACAATTACAGATAAAGATATAGTAATAAATCTTACAAACAAAGAAGCAATGTTAGTTGATATTTTAATTAAGAATCAGAATCAAACTGTATCAAATGAAGAGATTGAATCTTATGTATGGGGAGAATCATTTAAACATGGTCATGTTAGACAATTAGTTTCAAAACTTAGAGCTAAAGTACCTTTTAAATTTATAGAAAATCATACTTCAAATGGATATAAAATTTCTGTTAAAAATATTGAAGAAGATGAAAAATAAATTAGAAAATATTATTTCTAATTTAAAAGTAAATACATATAAATTTAATGATAATGTATTTATTGCCAAAGAGCAGTCTTCTTCTGCTTTAATAATGAAAGCATTAATTCAAATTACCTTTGAATTAGATAATCAAAATATAAAATACAGTATAGATAGTAAATATAATATCCATATTGTATTTTAAAATATTATATTAAGATTCTTTATTTATACAAGAGTTGAATAAATATTGGTGATCTTCAGGTAACATATCAAATAACATAACTGCAAGATCTCTTATTTCCCAAAGTGCAGATTTACTACTTCTAAGTGAAATAAAGTTTTGTAAACTTCTTGCATTTATAGTCCATGTTAGTTCTGTTTTATAACTTTCAGGTAAACAAAATTTTGCTTTATCGTTTGCTACACCATCTTTTAACATTAATCTTAAATTTTCTAAAGCAACAACAGAAGAAAAATCTACACCTAAAATATCTGTAAATACTAAATATTTTTCTGCTCTTTTCATATGCATATCTTCATATATTTCACTTGCATTTGTATATTTTTCTTTTAATTCAAGCATTGACATACCGGAAGTAAATGTATCTTCATCTTTTAACTCTTTTAAAGTATATCTTGTAGATTTTACACTAGGACTTGCCATTCTATGACGTGCTAGTTCTTGAAGAAGTGCTCTTGAAACTCCTGAAATATAAAAAGTATATGTTAAATGTTCTAATGTAGAAGCATGTTTGAATTTATTTCCAACTCTATCAATAAGTTCTTTATCTTTTTCTCCACCATCATCACTTTTATCAAAACTTTGCCAACAAGTTCGAATAGCATGAGCACAAATTTCTATACTTGAATGTTGTAATAATTCTACTTTCATTTTAGATTATCCTTTTATATTTTATATCTAATTATGATATCAAAATTAAACCAAACTACATATTAAGTAAGAATTTGTTATAATCCGCGAAATAATAGAATAAAAAAGAAAAAATTGAAGGAATAAAAATGAGAGATATTAGAAATATTGCAGTTATTGCACACGTTGACCACGGAAAAACTACACTTGTTGATGAGTTATTAAAACAATCAGGAACTTTTGACGATAGAGCAGAAACAGAAGAAAGAATGATGGATAGTAATGATATTGAAAAAGAAAGAGGAATTACTATTCTAGCTAAGAATACGGCTATTGATTATAAAGATACAAGAATTAATATTATCGATACTCCAGGGCATGCTGACTTTGGTGGAGAAGTAGAAAGAGTTCTTAAAATGGTTGATTCTGTTTTATTACTTGTTGATGCACAAGAAGGTGTTATGCCTCAAACAAAATTTGTTGTTAAAAAAGCACTTGAATTAGGTCTTAGACCAATCGTTGTAGTTAATAAAATCGATAAAGATGCTGCTGAGCCAGATAGAGTTGTTGATGAAGTATTTGACCTATTTGACCAAATGGGTGCAACTGAAGAACAACTTGAATTCCCTGTAATTTATGCAGCAGCCAAAAATGGTTATGCAAAAATATCTTTAGAAGATGAAAGTAAAAATATGATTCCTTTACTTGATATGATTTTAGAAGACGTTCCTGCACCAACTGGTTCAGATGACAATGGTCTTCAATTACAAGTATTTAACTTATCTTATGATTCATTCATTGGTAAAATTGGTGTTGCAAGAATATTTAATGGTACAGTATCTATGGGTGAAACTGTAGTTTTAGTTAAAGCTGATGGTGAAAAAATTAAAGGTAGAGTTTCTAAACTTCTTGGATTTAAAGGTCTAGAAAGAATGGATATTGATAAAGCTGGTCATGGCGACATTGTTGCTATTGCTGGATTTGAAACTATTGATGTTGGAGATTCTTTATGTGATCCTACAAACCCAATGCCTTTAGATCCTATGCATATTGAAGAGCCTACATTATCTGTAACATTTGCAGTAAATGATTCTCCACTTGCAGGAACTGAAGGTAAGTTTGTAACTTCAAATAAAATTCAAGAAAGACTTGAAGCCGAAATGAATACAAATATTGCAATGAACTTTAAACCAAAAGGTGATGCAGCATTTGAAGTAAATGGAAGAGGTGAGTTACAAATTACTATTCTTGCTGAAAATATGAGAAGAGAAGGTTTTGAGTTCTCTATTTCTAGACCAGAAGTTATTGTTAAAGAGATAGACGGTGTTAAATGTGAGCCATTTGAGCATTTAGTTACTGATATTCCTGATGAGTTCTCTGGAGCGGTTATTGAAGCACTTGGTAAAAGAAAAGCTGTAATGTCAAATATGGTACCAATGGGTAACGGTCAAACTAGATGTGAGTTTGAAATTCCTGCTCGTGGATTAATTGGATATAGAAATGAATTCTTAACTTCAACTAAAGGTGAAGGTGTTATGAATCACTCATTCTTAGAATTTAGACCATATTCTGGTTCTGTAACTTCAAGAATGAATGGTGCTTTAGTATCTATGGAAGGTGGAGAAGCTGTTGCATACTCAATCTTTAACTTACAAGATAGAGGTCAAATGTTTGTTGCTCCTCAAGATAAAGTATATAATGGTATGGTTGTTGGTGAGCATGCAAGAGAGAATGATTTAGATGTTAATCCTGTTAAAGCTAAACAACAATCAAATGTAAGATCTTCAGGTGCTGATGAAGCTATTAAGATTATCCCTAAAAGAGACATGTCTTTAGAGCTTGCTTTAGAGTGGATTGAAGATGATGAAATTGTTGAAATTACACCAGAAAATATTAGAATTAGAAAAAGAGAATTAGAAGTATCTGCAAGAAGAAGAGCTGCTAAAGCTAAAAAGAATGCTGACTCATAATCTTAATTTTTTAATTAAAATAAAAAAGGCTAGTCAAATTTGACTAGCCTTTTTTTTTATTAAAAATATACAATAATAAAACTAGTTAAATTTTTCAGAAATACACAAGAATAAAGGAATATACTTTTATAACTTTTTATTATAGGAGGAAGTTATGGAAATATTATTTTTGATTATCCCATTAGGTGTTGTCTTTTCATTGTTGGCATTTTTTATATTTGAACTTAGAGCAATAAAGTCAAATAAAAATGCGCAAAATAAGGCAACAAGCATGAGTGAAAAATTGCAAAATTATAATACAATTAATAATGCAGTGGCATTTGGTATTGTTTCTTATGTAATGACACTTATACTTTCAGTTAGTACTTATGATCCATCATATGGTCTTATTCATGCCTTATTGTATATATTTGGTACTACATTTATTGGTTCTGTGATTATATTTTTAATTAAAATTAAAAAAAGTCTGATTGTTAAAGTATTTGCTTCTTTTTTATATGGTGTTCCTCATATGATGGCATCAGGTGCTGCATTTCTTACTAGTTTTATCCTTTCTTAGGATAAGACTTAAAAATAAATCTTAACTATATAATCATCATTTTAAATTTACTACATTTAAGATATAATTTCCAAAAATTAATACTAGGTGTTATAAAATGAAATTTTCAGTAAATCACGCTTGTCCTTGTGGTAGTAATATTAAATATAAAAAATGTTGTCAATTATTTCATAAAGGTAAAGTTGCTAGTAATTCTTTAGAACTTATGAAAAGTAGATATAGTGCATATGTACTTAAAGATGCAAAATATATTATTAAAACTACAGATGTAAATAATCCAGATTATACCCTAGAATTTGATCAGTGGGAAAATGATATTTTAGAATTTTGTAATGCAAGTGATTTTATAAATTTAGAGATATTAGAGTTTATAGATGGAGATGAGGAATCTTTTGTAAAGTTTCATGTTGCAGTATATATTAAAAATGAAGATCAATCATTTACAGAAAAATCTAAGTTTGTAAAAAGAGAATCTAAATGGTTGTATCATAGTGCAACATTTGAGTAAAATAAAATGACAGCGAAAGAAAAATTAATACATATTAGAGAATCTAGATGGTTTTCAAATCTAACAACTGCAATTATTATTTTTTACGCATCTGTTTTAGGTGTAAAAACTATTGGTGATGTTGAAGGAGATTATGCTTCATTTTTATATTTTATGGATTATTTTGTAACAATATATTTTTTAATTGAGATTATTATAAAAATGGCAGCTGAAAAGAATTTAGTTGATTTTTTTAAATCAGGATGGAATATTTTTGATTTTATAATTGTATTTGTTACACTTATACCTTTAGATAATTCTTCAATGGCAGCAGTAGCTAGGCTTATGAGAATATTTAGGGTATTAAGGCTTCTTACATCAAGACCACAACTTAAAAATATAATTGATATGTTAATAGGTGCAATTCCTGCAATTGTTGATATTGTTATTCTTATGTTTATCATTTTTTATGTATATGCTATTTTAGGTAATTATTTATTTGTTGATGCACCTAGTGGTTTATGGAGAGATTTACTTATTGCTATGCTTACATTATTTAGAATTTTAACATTTGAAGATTGGACTGATGTAATGTATGAGGGAATGGAGATACATCCTTGGTCATGGATTTATTTTGTTTCATTTGTTATAATAGCTGCGTTTGTATTTTTTAATCTATTCGTGGCTGTTATTATTGGTGAAATGGAAAAGATTAATAATAAAGAGATGCATGATGAATTACATGATGATAGTAAAAAATTAGATAAGATATTAGAACAGATGTCTGAACTTAAAGAAGAGATAAAAGAACTAAAGAAAAAGGAAAACTAAATGGCAGAGCTAAATGAAGATCAAATAAGAGATGTAAATGCAGAAGTATTAGAACATATGATGAATCCTAAAAATTATGGAGTAATCGAAGATGCATCTTGTGTAGGAATGGGTTTAGATCCTGATACGGGTGAGTTTGCTGTAATGTATTTAGATATTGATAAAGAAGATAATATTTCTGATATAAAATATGGATGTAAAGCTTGTCAAGATACAGTTGTTGCAGGTTCTCTTTTTACTCAAATGGTAAAAGGAGCTACTTTAGAATACGGTATAGAAGCTGCAAAAAGATTAGAGCTTAAAATCAAAGATGCACCAGCAAAACAACAAGCATGTTCAGGAATGGTTATTAAAAGTTTTCAAGCAGCTATTTTACATAAAAAAAGTAAAGAAGAAGGTGGAACTGAAGATATGGCTACTTTAGAATTAGGTGTGTCATGTGAAGGTGTTGAAAATAAAGAATAAGAAATTATTGGATATACTCAAAATATAAAATTAAAAAGGTTAAGTATGAAATTAAATGAATTATATCAAGCAAAACATGAATTATGGTTAAAAGTATTATTTACTTCTTTTGCAGTTAGTGATGAGAAGATTAAGAGTGAATTGTATGAGATGGCTTGTATTGAGTATAGACACTTAAAATGGGTATCAAATAAACTAAAAGAAGAAAATATTGAGTATAACTATGATAAGTATGCAATAGATATACAAAAAAATACTAACTTTGAATATTTTACATATCTAATAAGTGAAATACAACTTGTAATGAAAGAGTATAATCCCGATGAAGTACTTAGTGCTAGAATGTTATCTGATGAGTTTTATTTTGTAACTAGACTTACAAGACTTTTAAATGATAAATCAAATGATGCTACTATTACAGCATTTAATAAAGAAAGAATTTACGAAAATAAAGATTTAGGTAAAACTTCAACTGATGCACTTACTATATTTTTATTTGAAGAAACATATAAAGAGTATGAACTAATATTTGTATATTCTTATATGCAAAACTATACAAACTCTACTACGCTTTATAATGTGTATCAAGATTTAATAGATGAATCACAATACCATTTAAAATGTTTTGGAAATATGCTTGCTAAGATGGGAATACTAGCAATTCCAAGAACACTTATGAAAGAAATTTATAAAAGAGAAGATATAAAACAATTCTTACTTGATGGAATTGAAGAGGAAAAAGCTGCAAAAGAAGAGTGTGTTAAATTAGCTCGTGCAGTTAAAGATGAAGAACTGTCAAAATTCTTTGAATTTATTAATTTTCAAGAAAATTACCATATTGAACTTATGCAAAAAGCTATTAAAATATTATAAAAAATGAATCAAAATAAAAAAATAGCAGTCTTTTTTGATTGCGATAATGTTAGCAGTAAATATATAAAAGAGATATTTGATGAGTTAGCAAATATTGGAGATATTATTATATCTCAGGCATATGCTGATTGGGGTAGCCCAAGACTTAGGTCTTGGAGAGATCAAATACCAGTTTTTGCAATTAAACAAATTCAAACTACACCAAATACTTCTAGTAAAAAAAATGTAGCTGATTTTCAAATGTTAATTGATATTATGGATACAATGAGTGATAGTAGAGCTGATATGATTGTAATAGTATCTAGTGATAGTGATTTTACAAGTTTAGTTATAAATATCAAATCTAAAGGATTTGAAGTGATGGGATTTGGTGAATCTAAAACAATTGAGCCAATTAGAGTTGCATATAATGAATTTATTGAATTACCAATAAAAAAAGAGATACAAGAGAACAATAAAGATATTATTACTATTTTGCAAGAAGCGATAAATACACTAAAAGATGATAATAATAGAGCTTTAATATCTCAAATTGGTACATATCTAAAAAGGCAAAAATCATCTTACAATCCAAAAAATTATGGTGGTAATACTTGGAGTAGTATCTTAAAAAGATACCCATCGTTTTTTAATGTTTATTCTGATGAAAATAAAAAAAGTAAAGTATATGTGGAATTATTATAATTTTATTAATATAAACTTATAATAAAAATAAGCTAAGTAAATAAATTAACAATTATTTAATACTAAAAGAGTATTCTAATCTTAGAGTTTCATACGCTCTCCTTTTACTATCTAGCTCTTACTAGATAGTAAAAATTCTCAAAATTAGGATACAATTATGCAAAATAATGAACCAAGTCTAGATCAAATAGATGATTATAATGGAAATGAATCAGTACAAAAAAGAAAAACAATAAATAATGTAATAATATTATGTTTAGTTATGGGTGCTATATTAGTTGGAATCAAAATATATACATATGACAATAGCGATTATGTAGGTACTAAAGATAAACCAGGGATACAAACAATTAGTCATTTTTAATAAAAAAAATTTAATTTTTCTTTGATATAATTCTATTGTAAATAATACTAACAAGTAAAGGTATAAAAATATGATAGAAAATATCAAAAGTGAAATCAAAAAAGTAATTGTTGGACAAGAAGAACTAATAAATAGTATGTTAATAGCACTACTTAGTGAAGGGCATATATTAGTTGAAGGAGTTCCAGGAATTGCAAAAACAACAGCTGTAAATTCTATGGCAAAATCACTTGGCTTTGACTTTAAAAGAATACAATTTACTCCTGATTTACTTCCAAGTGATATAACAGGAAGTGAGATTCTTGACCTTAAAAATAACGATTTTAAAATCAAACATGGACCAATCTTTACAAACTTACTTTTAGCAGATGAGATAAATAGAGCAGGGGCTAAAGTACAATCAGCTCTTCTTGAAGCAATGGCAGAAAAACAAGTAACAATAGGTGAAGAAACTTTTAAACTTGAATATCCATTTATGGTTCTTGCAACTGCAAATCCAGTTGAACAAGAAGGAACTTATGAACTTCCTGAAGCTTCTTTAGATAGATTTATGTTAAAAGTTGAAGTTGGATATAACACAATAGATGAAGAGTTTGAAATAGTACAAAGAGTTGCTAAAAAAGGTTTTGAAACTATTAATCAAGTTTTACAAAAAGAAGAGTTTGAAACTTTAAAACAGCAAGTAAGAGATGTACATATTGATGATGAACTTTCAAAATATATATTAAAAATAATTTTTGCAACTAGAGAACCTCAAAATTATGGACTTGAAGAGATTGCAGATTATATTGATTTTGGAGCTAGTCCTAGAGGAAGTATAGATTTATATAAAGCTTGTAAAGCTTATGCATTTTTAGATAAGAAAGATTTTGTAACTCCTTATGATGTTGCTCAAGTTGCATTTTTAGTTTTAAGACATAGAATTGTTTTAAACTACAATGCAATTGCAGCAGATGTAAGTGCCGATGATATTATTAAAAAAATACTGGAAAAAATACCAACACCATAATGACAGCACAAGAAAATATATTCTTAAAAGATAAAAAAATGTCTCTTTTTCTAAAATCTAGAAAAAAAATATTTACAAATCTTTTAGGGGAACATAGCTCATTACATAGTGGAAATGGACTTGACTTTAAAGAGTTAAGAGAATATTCTAGTGGTGATGATATTAGACATATTAATTGGAATGTAACAGCAAAAAGTTTAACACCAGCTGTTAATATATATAATGAAGATAAACAGTTAAATATTGTATTGGTATATTTAAATTCGGGAAGTATATATTTTGGTAGTTCAAAAAGTAAAAAAGATACTATGATAGAAGTCCTAGCCACCTTAGGATATGCAGCAGTAAATAAAAAAGATATGTTATCTAGTGTATTTTTCTCTTCAAAAGAAGATGCTTTTATAAAACCTTCAAAACATAAAGCAATAGTAGATATAAATATACAAAAAGCAAATGAACTAAAGTCTTTAGGAAATGAGATAAATTATAAAAAATTAAATGAATATCTATTAGGAAAATTAAAAAAGAAGTCAATTATTTTTTTAATTGGTGATTTTTTAGAAATAGCAGATTTTAAACTACTTGCAACAAAACATGAGGTTTCTTGTGTAGTTGTAAGGGATAGATTTGAAGAAGATTTAAAATTATTTGGTGAGTTTAATTTTGTAAACACAAATAATCAAGAAACTGAAAATATCTTTTTAGACGAAGGTGCGATAAAAAAATATAATCAACTTTTAAAAGAGCATGATAATGCTTTATTTGCAAATTTAAAAAAAGCAAATATTAGATTTAAAAAAATATATACATCTGATAATGTGATGTTAAAATTAAAACAATTAGTACAAGGCTAGCAAGTGGATAAATTAAAAGATATAAAAAGTATAGAATATATACCGATAGATTTTACAAACTATTTTATATTTACTACTTTGTTTGTTTTTTTGCTTATTACTCTTGTGATATTTTTTAAGACTAGAAAGAAAAAATTAACAAAAGAACAAAAAGCAAGTAATTATTTAAAGTCTATGGATTTTAAATCTTTTGATGATAAAACTTTAGCATATAATTTTACACTTTATGGACACGAGTGTGTTCAAGCTCATTATGAAGATGAGTTCTTAAAAATAGTAAGACAACTTGAGCAATATAAATATAAAAAAGATGTAAAAAGAATTGATAAAGATTTAATAGTACAAATGAAAGATTATATCAAGGTGAGACTATAATGGAATTTTTAGGAAAAATCGAATTTTTATATCCATATGTATTTTTACTTCTAACAGTTTATTTTATATGTATATTTTTATGTAAACAAAAAAGTCAAAGTATATATTTTTCAAATATAAAAATGTTAAAATCTGTAACCAAAAGTCAGGGATATATAGTAAAAACTATAAGATTTTTGGTAGTTTTATTTATGGTAATTGCCCTTGCAAATCCTGTAATAAAAGATGATATTATTATTAATGACAATAAAGGTTATGAAATATCTTTAATTCTTGATGCAAGCGGAAGTATGAGAGAAGCAAATAAATTTACTATAACAAAAGATATTGTTATGGATTTTATTAAACAAAGAAAAACAGATAGATTAGCTCTTAGTATATTTGCTGACTTCGCTTATGTGGCAGTGCCTTTAACATATGATAAAAATTCATTATTAAATCTTTTAAAGCATGTAGAAGTAGGAATAGCTGGGGAAAGACAAACTGCACTTTATGAAGCATTATATCTTAGTAGTGATCTATTTAAAAATAGTAAATCAAAAGAAAAAATAGCAATACTTTTAACAGATGGAATTGATAATACAAATACAATTCCACTTGATGTTGCTATACAAAAAGCAAAAAAATATGGAATAAAAGTATATACAATAGGTATTGGAAATCAAGGTGATTATAATCCTCAAGCACTACAAGAAATTGCAAAGAGTACAAATGGTAAATTTTATGAAGCAAATAGTGTACAAAGGATTCAAGAAATTTATAAAGAGATAAATCATTTAGAAAAAAGTGACATTAAAACACAAAAATTTGTAAAAAAAGAATACTATTTTCAATATGCCCTTGATATTGCTTTAGGACTTCTTTTTATGCTTATTATTTTATCAAGGAAATCATCATGAGTTTTGATAATATTTATGCATTTTATATATTAATTCTTCTTGCACTTCTTATCTTTATAAGTGGTAGTATAAAAGACTATGAAAGATATTTTTCTTCTGATATGCTTGAAAAAATAATTATTGGAAAAAGTAAAAAGAAGTTGAATTTTGGACTTTTAATTGCTAGTTTTATTTTTATTGTTATTACAATTGCACGACCAATTATCCAAAATAAACCAATAAAAGTTCCACAAAGCAATATAAGTATAGTTGTTGCATTTGATATATCAAAATCTATGTCTTGTGAAGATGTTTATCCTTCAAGATTAGATTTTGCAAAAAATAAATTTTCAAATTTATTAGAAAATTTAAAAGATATAAAAGTGGGGGCATTGGGATTTTCTAGTAGATCATTTTTAATTGCTCCTATTACAAATGATTATGCAACACTTAAATATCTTATTAAAAATATTGATGTAAATTTAGTTAGTGTAAAAGGTTCATCTGTTAAAGAAGCACTTATAAGTACAAATGATTTATTAAAAGGTGAAGCAAAAAAAGCACTTATTGTATTTACAGATGGTACAGATAATAAAGAGTTTAATGATGAAATAGAGTATGCAAAACAAAATAATATAAAAGTATTTGTATATGCAATTGCTACACCTAAAGGTGGAGTAATAAAAGTTAAAAATGGGATACAAAAAGATAAAGATGGAAATATTGTAGTTACAAGATTAAATGAAAATATAAAAGAATTAGCATTTGCAAGTGATGGGGCATATTTGGAATATTCAAACTCATCACATGATATACAAGAGTTTGTAAATGCAATTAATAATAAATTTAAATCAAAAGCAAAAAAAGATGTAATAATTAAAAATAATGAAGAGTTATTTTATATACCACTTGCTTTAGCATTATTATTATTTTTTATATCAATTAGTGGTTTTAGAGGATTTAGAAGATGAAAAAGATTTTTATTTTAATATTTAGTACAATAATTCTAAATGCAAGTATAATGGATGATATAAATTTATATAAAGCACAAAAAGCATATAAAAATAATGATTTAAATAACTCTTTACAAGCTTATAAAGAGTTAGATGTACAAAGAGATGTAGTTCATTATAATATGGCTGATATATATTATAAACAAAAAAAATACAAAAAAGCAATCAAAGAGTATGAAAAAATATCAGATGAAAAATTAGAATATAAAAAACTTCATAATCTTGGAAATAGTTATTTTAAAAGTGCAGATATGAGAAATGCAATAAAATCATATGAAAAAGCTTTAAAATTAAGAGATGATAAGGATACAAAATTTAATCTAGCCCTTGCAAAGAAAAAGCAAGAAGAGCAAAAGAAAAAGAATAAAGATAAAAAAGATTCTAAAGATAAAAAAGACAACGATTCTAAAAATAGAGATGGAAATAATAAGTCAGATAAGGATAAAAAAGACTCAAAGAAAAAACCCCAAGACAATCCAAATAAAAAGAAATCTGATGAACAAAAAAAAGATACAAGATCGCACAATAAAGATAAAAGCGAATTAGATAAAAACAAAAAAATGAAAAATGAAGATAATAATGAAACAAATGCAAGTTCAGTAAAAAAATCAAAATTATCAAATATGGAAGAGAAAAAGTGGGGGAAAATGTTAAAAGATAGAGGAATAAATACTCTCATGATACCACTTGATAAAAAAGGAAATGAAAATGAAGAAAATATCAATCCTTGGTAAAATACTTTTTTTAGTATGTTTACCAATACTTTTAAATGCGAGTGTAAGTGCATCTTTAGATAAAATTGCAATTTATAAAGGTGATAGAGTAACTTTAAGTATCAAAGCAAGTGGTGATGATATAGAATTTCCTAAGATTCACCAAATAGCTGGCTTTAATGTTATTGGAACATCTAGTTCTAAGCAAATGTATATTGTAAATTCTAAAGTTACAAAAAGTGAAGTGATGAAATATACTATTGCACCTACAAAAAGTATTACAATTGTACCTTTTTCAATTAAAGTAAATGGTAAAATTGAAAAAACAAAAGAATTAAAACTAAAAATAGTTAAGCTTCAACCTTCAAAAATTGGAGATGATTTTATATTTAAATTTAAATTATCAAAAGATAAAGTTTATGCAGGAGAAGCAGTAGTTGCAACTTTTAAATTTTCATATAGAGTTGGTATAAATCCTTTAGATGTAAATTTAGAAGAGTTCAAACCTAAGCATTTTTGGATAAAAGAGTTAAAAAATCCAAAACCTATAGAAGAAAATGGATATATATCTCAAAGTATAAATTATATAATTTTTCCTCAAAAAGCAGGAAAGCAACTACTTGATAGCCAAATAATAAATGTTGCAACAAGACAAAGAAAAACAAATTTTATTATCTGGAAAAAAGTATTATCAAATGAAAAAGAGTTAGAAGTAATTGCTCTACCTGATAATATAAATGTTCAGGGTTCTTATAAACTAAGTGCAAGTGTAGATAAAAGTGTTATAAAAGCAAATGAACCTGTTAATTTAACAGTTAGCATTAAAGGGTTTGGAAATATTGATGATATTGAAGGATTTAATTTACTTTTAGATGATGAAGTTGTATATGCTTCAAAACCTCAAATAAAATCTATGATTAAAGATGGAAAATATAGTGGAGTATTTACTCAAAAAATATCAATTATTGCAGATAAAGATTTTACGATACCTTCTTTGAAATTTAAATATTTTGATATTAAAAATAAAAAAATAAAAACTATATCTTCTAAATCATTTAATATAAAAGTTAATGGAAAAAATAAAAGTGCTCCAATAATACAAACAAAAAATAATATAAATACAATTCAATTAGCACCTAAAATTATTATTCAAAAAGAAGATTCAATTGTAAAATATATTTATGCGTTAATTGGTTTATTTGTAGGTATGTTAATAATGTGGATAATAAAAAGAGGTAAAAAATCTACTAATATAGAATTAGAAGTATCAAAACAAATTAAAAAATCTAAAAATGATAAAGCACTGTATGAAGTGTTATTACCATACAGTTCAGAACTAAAAATTAGACCTTTTATGAAAAAAATTGAAGAAAATATTTACAGTAATGGTAAAAATAAAATCAATAAAAAAGAATTAATAGAACTATTTGAAGATGATATAATCTAAACTTAAATAAGTTTGGGTATAATTTCATCGCTTCTCTTAGACCTTTACAATCAATTTTAAAGGCAACTCCCCAGGGTAGGAATACAGCAAGGAACCTTTTCCTTTGGTGTGTTTAGGTATCTGGGAGGAGTACTTATCTTTTTATCCTCCAAATATTACATAATTAATACATTTATTTAGTCCAAGTAAGTTATAATACTTTTGTAACTTTTTTTTTAGGATTTTGTATGCAATTTAAAAATATTTTATTTCTTATAGTAAGTTTATTTTTATTTATTGGATGTGGAAATGACTCAAAAAGCACAGATGTTATAGAATATAAAAAGTCTGATAACTCCTTGACACCTGATTCTTCAGATAAAACTACTAATATAGATATTAATCAACTAAACAATACAAATAATGATTCTAATGAAACAAATACTACAATTGCTACAGTTATACCAATAATTGAAGCTTTTGATATTAGAATAGATGAGAATATATCAATAAATAGTGTAATAAATACAATAAATATAATAAAACAGGGAAGTAGTAATATTACTAGTTTTACACTTTTAAATAATATAGATAGCTTTGCAGTAGAAAATAATGGAGACGTTGTTACAAAAAAAAAGTATTATAATTATGATACTCAGTCTTATTATAATCTTAAAATATATGCTTCAAATGAAGAAGGAAATAGTGAAGAAGTAGATGTTGATATTTATATAAATGATCTATTTGAAGAAGCAAGATTATTAGATACTAATGTAAAAGGGATAACATATATTACTAATAGTAAAACAGGAATAACAGATGAAAATGGTACTTTAATATATGATATAAGAGATGAAAATATAGAATTTAGAATAGGTGGAATTATATTAGGTAATATTAATATTTCAAATATAAATATAGATAAAGATATATTTATACCTGAGATATTGGGATTAGATAGAACTAATCAAAGTGATGAAAATTTAGTTAAAATATTAAGGCTTATACAATCTTTAGATAATGATGAAAATAGTTCAAATGGTATAGATATTAATAGCTCTTCTAGTAGTAAATTTGATAATTTAGATATTAATATTTCAAACCTATCTATTATAGATATGGAAAATAATCTTAGTGTAAAAGGCTTTACTGTTGTAGATGAAATAGAAGCTATAAATCATTTTAAATTAACACTAAAAAATAATAATATAATATCAAATATAAGTCCAACTTTTACAAATATACAAAATCTTTCCACTGTAGAAAATAATGAAACATTTTTTTACGATTTTAACGCAACAGATTTAGATGGAAATGATATCAACTATTCAATTGAAGGGCTTGATAGTGGGAACTTTGAAATCAATTCAAGTACAGGAATTTTAAAATTTATTATAAACCCAGACTTTGAAACAAAAGTAAACCATAGTATTACAGTAGTTGCAAATGATGGATATGGTGGAGTTACTAGAGCTGATTTAAATATTACGGTTATAAATGATGATTATAGTAGAGGAATAAGTCATAATGGTATTTCTTATGGTTTTATGGTATCTTCAGACTCTAATAAAACTTGGTTAGATAGAAATCTTGGAGCTGAGGCTAATTGTTCAACTTCAACAGATACACAATGTTTTGGATGGCTTTATCAATGGGGACGCGGTAATGATGGACATCAACTACGTAATTCTACTTTACAAAATGGGACAGCTATTGATTTTGATAGTAATAATAGTAGTTTTATCTATGGTATTAGTGATTGGCTAAATAATACACTTGATCAAAATGGAAGTATTAGACAGAGCAATTATTCAAAAGTAAATGGAGAATCAATTTGTCCCAAAGAGTTTAGAGTTCCTACTATAGAAGAATTATCTAATGAAACTTATGGTGTTTTAAATTTTCCAAAAGCAGGAATAAGAAATTATGCAGGTGGAGATCTAGATAGAGATTATGAAGGATATATTTTATCTAATACAATAGGAAAACATCTATTAGTAGAATTTAATAAACATAGCCAAATTGTTAAATCAGATAAAACAAAAGCAGATGGATTAAGCGTACGATGTATAGAAGATTAATCTTTTTAATTAATCTTACACATAGTTGCTTTTTCAATTAGTTTATTAGCAACAATTTCATTTTCATTTATAAAATTTTTAATCTCTAAATCTTCTAAATCATCAATTTGAGCTTGATGAGATATTTTTACTACTACTTGAATATTTTTATCAATACTTTTTATTGATTCTGTGATTAATCTAATTTTTTCATCATTATCAATAGCAATAATTACTGCTGTTGCATTTTTTATGTGCATTGAATTTAAAAGCATTTTCGATGCGGCATTTCCAAAAAATACAGTATCTCCAATATCATGACCCTCTTTTACATGGTCTCTATCGTGTTCAATTGCAAGATATGGAATATCTTTTTTCTTTAGTTGTTTTACTACTTTTTGACCCAATTGTGAATATCCACATACTATTATATGATTTTGTATTTGAGCACTTACTATAGGGTTTTCTAATGCTTCAGATTTATTTACAAAGAAAATATTTGAGAAAGATCTCACATATTTTAATGAAATAGATGTAAATAGTAAAGATAATATTACAACAGATACCATTAATTGATGAAGATCATTAGATATAAGATGGCTTGATTGAGCAAGGGCAAATACCGCAAATGAAAACTCACCAACTTGAGCTAGAGCAAGTCCTGTTTTAAATGCTCTTTTTGGTATTGAGAAAATAGATATAAGTAAAAATATTAGTAAACCTTTAATAGCAAGTATACTAATTGCAAGACCAACAATTAGAAAAAAGTTTGATGCAACATAATCTAAATTTACTTGAATACCAACAGTTATAAAAAATAGACCAAGTAATATATCTCTAAATGGTACAAGGTCAGCTTCAACTTGATATTTGTATTTAGTTTCAGCAATTAACATACCAGCTATAAATGCACCTAAAGAGTATGAAAAACCAAAGATATGGGCAAATAATGCAGAAGATAAAACTATAAGAATAATTGTTCCTATAAATAACTCTTCGCTTTTACTATCAACAACAAATGCTAAAACATAGCCAAGTATATATTTACCAATAAGGAATAATGTAATTAGTACAAAAGCACCTGAGATTAATGTATTTGTAATAAGTGTGGATATAGAAGCATCATGATTTGTAAATATTGTAATCATAATAAGTATAGGAATAACAGCTAAATCTTGGAATATAAGTATACCAACACTATATCTTCCATATGGTCTATGGATATCTCCATTTTCATTTAATACTTTAAGAACTATTGCTGTTGAAGATAAAGAAAGTGCAGCACCAATGATTATAGATGTTTTTACATCAATATTAAAAAAGTGATGAGAAACAAATCCAAAAAACATAGATATTATAAATACTTGAAGTGTTCCAAATACAAATACTTCTTTTTTCATCTGTTTTAGATGATGAATAGAAAACTCTAATCCAATTGTAAACATTAAAAATACTATTCCAAACTCTGCTATATGGGAGAGTTCTTCTTGAGTAATTTTAGAAAACCCCATAAAAAAAGAGATAATGATTCCAGTAAAAATATATCCAACAATACTAGATATATGAATTCTTTTTAATAATAAATTTAATAATAATGATATAGTTAAAGTGATAACTATAATACTTAAAAGATCCATAATATATTTTCCTAAAATTTTTGTTTATTATATCATATTTAATTATTTACAACTTTATGCTATAATATATACTATATATATACAGGAAAAAACAATATGAAATATGATGTAATAGTAGTTGGTGGTGGGCATGCAGGAATTGAAGCTTCTCTAGTGTCTGCAAGAATGGGTAAAAAAACTTTACTTGTAACAATGCTAGTTGAACAAATTGGTGCAGCTTCGTGTAATCCAGCTATTGGTGGACTTGCAAAAGGACACTTAGTAAGAGAACTAGATGCTATTGGTGGTCAAATGGGACTTTGTACAGATGCAACTGGTATTCAGTTTAGAATACTAAATGCCTCAAAAGGTGCAGCTGTTCAAGGTAGCCGTGCTCAAATTGATATGGATGCTTATAGAATATATATGCAAAATGTATGTCTAAATACTCCAAACCTAGAAGTTTATCAAGATGAAGTATCTTCACTAAAATTAAATGAAAAAAATGAGGTAATAGGTGTAAATACAAATCTTGGTGAATCATTTGAATCTTTAAAAGTAGTTCTTACAACAGGAACTTTTATGAAAGGTTTAATTCATATAGGTGAAAATACTTATGATGCAGGAAGAGCTTGGGAGCTACCTTCTACTACACTTTCAACTCAACTAAAAGAATTAGGACTAGAAGTAGGAAGATTAAAAACAGGAACTCCAGCAAGATTAGATGCAAAATCACTTGATTTTTCTAAAATGGAAGCACATGGAGGTGATGAGAAACCTACACCTTTTTCTTTTAGAACAAATAAAAAAGAATTTAATCCAACTCAACTACCATGTTATATCACATATACAAACCTAAATACACACGATACTATTAGAACAAATTTTGCAAGAGCACCACTTTTTACAGGTCAGATTGAAGGTACTGGTCCAAGATATTGTCCAAGTATTGAAGATAAAGTAAATAGATTTGCAGAGCGTGATAGACATCAGTTATTTTTAGAGCCTCAAACTGCTGATGCACGAGAATACTATATAAACGGACTTTCTTCTTCTCTTCCTATTGATGTACAAAAATCTATGATTCACTCTATTCCTGGACTAGAAAATGCAAGAATAGTAAGATATGGTTATGCTATTGAGTATGATTATATAAATCCAACAGAACTACTGCATACACTTGAAACAAAAAAGGTGAAAAACTTATATCTTGCAGGACAAATAAATGCAACAACTGGATATGAAGAAGCAGCATCTCAAGGACTTATTGCAGGTATAAATGCAGCTTTATCAGTTGAAGGTAAAGATCCATTTATCCTTAGACGAGATGAAAGTTATATTGGTGTACTTATTGATGATTTAGTTACTAAAGGAACTAGTGAACCATATAGAATGTTTACTTCAAGAGCTGAGTATAGATTATTATTAAGAGAAGAGAGTGCAGATATGAGACTTATGGGTTATGGGTATGAGATGGGACTTATAACTGAAGAAATATATTTAAGTATGAAAAAAAAGCAAGAAACTATTAAAAAAGCAGTAGAATTTATGGAGAATGAATGGTTTACTCCTAAAAAAGAAAACTTGCAGTTATTAAGTGATATAGGGGAAGATAAAATAAGTGATAGAACTTTACTTATTGATGTAGTAGGAAGAGGAAGTATTAGTAAAGAATCATTTGATTTACTTGTGCCATCTTTTAAAGATTTAGGTGATTATATAAAAGAGCAAGTAATTACTGAAGCAAAATACTACAGATATGTAAAAAAACAGCAAAAACAAATTGATAAAATGAAAAAAATGTTGACTATGAAAATACCAGCAGATTTTGTTTATGATGATTTACCTGGACTTTCAACAGAGATAATTGAAAAGCTAAAAGCATATGCGCCTCCTACACTATTTAATGCAAGTCAAATAAGTGGTATAACACCAAGTGCAATTGATATATTACACTTAAACATAAATATGAAAGATAAAAAATGAAAAGAACATTAGAAGTAATAAATGTAAAATGTGGTGGATGTGCAGGTACACTTAAAAAAGCATTATTAGAAGAGTTTGGAGAAGTTGAAGTAAATCTTGATGTAACTCCTAGACTAATCACACTTAATGTAAGTGATGATAAGATGGATGCCTTAGCTTTAAAATTAAAACAATTAGGATATCCTTTATCAAGTGAAGATTTAAATACAATAGAAAAAATAACAACTACAGCTAAAAGCTTTGTATCTTGTGCTGTAGGAAAAATGGATAACTAATGGAACTATATGTATATTGTCAAAGTGGACATAACTTTGGACTAGAAAACTTAAGAAGATCTGCTGTTATTTGTAATAAGTTACAAGAAGTAAATCCTTTACTTGCAACTGCTGATTATAGAGCTGCTACTTTTGCTAAGTCTGAATTAGGTATAAAAAAAGCTGTAGGTGTTGATGTAATTGAAAATTTACCTAATATGATGTTAAGACTTGATATGTTGATTTTTGATTCAAAAGAGCCAAGTGATGTTATGAGAAAACATATGAAAGAGTTTTGTTCTGAACTTTATGAAGTTGGTGTTGATATTCCATACGATATTGTAGGAGATAGCTTTTTTGAAGAATCTACAAAAACAATTAAGAAAACTTTCTTTTTTGCTGATGATGATTATGAAAATGAATTATTAGATTTTACAAAAAATTCAAAAAAACATGATCTAAAACTTCTTATGGGACATTATTTTTTTATGGGGAATGATGATAAACTAAGCTTTGCTTTTGATGAAGTTATGGAAGATGAAGAGTATGAACAAACTATTAAAAGTAGTGAATATTTACTAACTTCAAGTATAAATGCTTGTATAGAATCACTAGCTTCAGGTAATAAACCTGTATATTTTTCTAGAAAAATAAAAGAGTATAAGGGTCCAGTAGAATTATTAGAAAAATATAATATTCCTAGTGTTTGTGGAAAAAATATGGATCAATTAGTAGAAGAGTTTGAAAAAACAATTTTAGATTATCCTATAACTAAAGAAGTGCAAAAAGTAGACTTTAGTGAAATTCTTACACAAATTAAAGCTACTATGGAAAAATATGCAAGGATGATTCAGTAAATATGAAAACATTTTTATTATCTTTATTTTTAATTGTTAATATTTTTGCTAATAATCTTACTTTTTATAATGTAGATGAAATTGAAGATGAAGATAATATTGATAAAAATATTAGACTTACAAATTTATATTATGATACTGGCGAATTAAAATCTAAGCTTCTATATAATTACAATCAAGCTTTTGGAGTAAAAACTACTTTTTCAAAAAAAGGTATTATTATTGCTGAAGAGCCATATCATAACAATCAGCTTGATGGAGAGAGAAAACTATATTATCTCTCAGGTGCAATTAGAACTGAGTCTTCATATACAAGAAATAATAAAAATGGAGAACAAACAACATATTATGAAAATGGTGTTGTAAAGTCTAAATCAAACTATAAAAATAATCAACTTGAAGGTATCAAAAAAACATATTTCCCAACATCTGAATTATCTTCAGTTGCAACATATAAACATGATAAAAAAAATGGAAAAGAATATAATTATTTTATTAGTGGATTATCACAATCTGTAATTACTTATAAAAATGGTGTAGTAGATGGCTTAAAAGAAGAGTTTTATGTTACAGGTGAACTATTTTCAAGATTGCAATTTAAAAATGGTTTGCAAAATGGAGTTTCTAAGATATTTGAAAAGAATGGAATATTAAAAGAGGAATTATATTTTAAAAATGGGATTCCAGTAGACCCTGACGAAGTTTTAACAGAAGAGACTAAAAAAGAAGATACTGAAAATAAAAGATATGAATATTATAAAAATGGTAATATTAAAAATGAATATATCTATGAGGATAATGTTTTAAATGGTTTATCACGTAAGTTTTATAAAAATGGTAGTATTAAAGAAGAAGTATTATTTTTAAATGGAAGAAAAACTGGAAATAAAAAGATTTATTATAAAAATGGAAATTTAAAGTCTACAGAATATTATTTTAACAATAAGGTAAATGGTCCTGTTATTGTTTATAAAAATGATAATAGTTATTTTAGTAAAGCTATGTATAAAAATAATAAACTACATGGATTAAAATCGATGTATTTTAAATCTGGTATTATAAAGTCTACAAGTAACTATAAAAATGGCAAACTAGATGGTGTAAAAAAGATATTTTTTAAAGATGGTAGTTTAAAATCTACTACAGATTATAAAAATGGAAAGGTTGATGGTATTATTACAAGATTTTATAAAAATGGAAACACTTTAAGTGAAACATATTATGAAAATGATAAAGAAACAGGACAAGTTGTAAACTATGATATAAATGGGAATAAAAGGGGAAAAGTAAAAAAGTAAAGTTTTAAACTTTACTTTTTTATATTATTTTGAATTTTCTAAGCCTGCTTTAACAAATGCTAAAATAATAGGATTTGGTGTTTGTAAACTACTTGTAAACTCTGGGTGAAATTGAACACCTGTAAACCATTTGTGTCCAGGTATCTCAACTACTTCAATTAATCCATTAGATTCACCAGTTATACTCATACCAGCTTTTTCTAATGCATCTTTGTATGCAGGATTTGCTTCATATCTATGTCTATGTCTTTCTAGTTCATAATGAGCTCCATATGCAGCTTCAAGGTTACTTCCTTTTTTAGCATCAAAAGGATATGCTCCAAGCCTCATAGTTCCACCCATAGGTGATTTTTGAGTTCTTACTTGATGATTTCCTGTATTGTCCATAAATTGTTCTATAAGATAAATTGCTGGCTCTTTTGTGTCTTTATCAAATTCAACACTATTTGCTTCTTTGATACCAACAACATTTCTTAAGTATTCAACAATTGAAAGTTGCATACCAAGACAGATACCAAGGTAAGGGATATTATTTTCTCTTGCAAATTTAATAGCTTCAATTTTACCCTCAACTCCCCTTTCTCCAAATCCACCAGCTACAAGTACACAGTCACTTGAAGCTATAATTTCTTTAGCACCTTTTTTCTCAATATCTTCGCTATCACACCAGTTAATAGTTACTTTAGTATTAAGATGTGCTCCACTGTGAATAAGTGCTTCTTGAAGTGATTTATATGCTTCTTTTAATTCTAAATATTTACCTACAAATGCAACACTTAATTCATCTTTTGGATGAACAATATGTTTTACTAAATTATCCCATTCATCCATATCAGGAACAGGTTTTTCTATTTCAAAATGTTTAGCAATTGATTCTAAGATACCTTCTTGTAAAAATTTCATAGGAACAGCATAAATACTTGCAGCATCTCCAGCTTCAATAACTGCATCTTCATCTACATCACATGAATATGCTAACTTTCTTTTTAATTCTTCAGGAAGTTTTCGCTCTGTTCTACATACTAGCATATGAGGCATGATACCAATTCTTCTTAATTCTTGTACAGAATGTTGAGTTGGCTTAGTTTTAAGCTCACCTGCTGCACTAATATAAGGAATAAGTGTAACATGGATATTCATAGTTGTTGTTTTTGGGTTTTCGTGTCTTACTTCTCTTACAGCTTCCATAAAAGGTAAACCTTCAATATCTCCAATAGTTCCACCAAGTTCCACTATTAAGAATTCATGACCCTTTCCAGCAGCGTAAATTCTATCTTTGATTTCATTTACAATATGTGGAATTACTTGGATAGTTTTACCTAAGTATCCGCCTTCTCTTTCTCTTTTGATAACTGAAGAATAAACTTGACCAGTTGTGAAGTTGTTCATTTTTCCTAATGTTTTATCAATAAATCTTTCATAGTGTCCTAAGTCAAGATCAGTTTCAGCACCATCAGCTGTTACATAAACTTCACCATGCTCTAAAGGAGACATAGTTCCTGGATCAACATTTAAATAAGGATCTATTTTTAGCATACTTACATCGTATCCACTTTGTTTTAAAAGTGCAGCTATACTCGCACTAGTTATCCCTTTTCCTAAACTACTTAAAACTCCACCTGTTACAAATATGTATTTTGTCATATTTTAAATCCCCTATTTCTATGCTATTATATATTTGCGATTATATCTAATCTTGCCCAAAAAAGTGATAAAAGGAGTTTTAATTGTTGATTATTGTATTGAAGCTATTGTTTTTTCGATATCGTAAAGTTCATATCTAATATATTTGAAGTTTTCACTATCTTTTGTACTTAGTAGTTTGCAAAATTCTTCTAAAACTCTTGAGCTTTCTTGTGCTCTTTTAAAATTTGCTATTAATATACTTTGTAAGTCTAAACGTGTTTGTTCACTTGAAGTTGATGTTTTAAGTACATCATTTTTGATATCTCTTGAAGTTATTAAATCAATATAAATATCGATTCTAGCTTTATGTCTTAAAGCTTTAAGTTTTTTTGCAGTAATTTTATCATCAAGGATATATCTAAATATATCCTCAACAACTCGTATACCTTCAGCTAATCTATTAAGATTAGCATCGATTAAACGAAGGTTTTTTTTAGTCATCCTTATTACCAGCAAAAGCTGCTAATATTTGAAGTAATGATATAAATAAGTTTAAAAAGTCAATATAAAGTGCAATTGCAGCTTCAATTGGTGTAGAAAACCCACCTTTAATAATTTGCTGAGTATCATATAAAATAAATGCTGAAAATACTAAAGCACCTACCATTGCAATACCAAGTTGTAATAAAGATGAACCAATAAAGATATTTGAAATTGAACCAACTATTAAAATAATAACAGCGATAAATAACATTTTACCCATACCAGAGAAATCTCTTTTAGTAGTCATTGCAAACATTGAAATTCCACCAAATGCAACA
>Ga0256826_1000121_pt1 | contig 40018 bp, 29 predicted proteins | sample CV79metaG_FD_185975 | JGI IMG/M metagenome (GOLD analysis project Ga0256826, IMG submission 185975) | Hydrothermal vent microbial communities from East Pacific Rise, Pacific Ocean - CV79 | ecosystem: Environmental > Aquatic > Marine > Hydrothermal vents | place: Pacific Ocean: East Pacific Rise...
TACCGGTCTATCATCATCAGTAATTGAACCATTATCTACGATTGTTGCTACTTGAGTATCATCTCCTATAGTCGCTTTAGTAGGATTACTGAGTGTTACTGAGAAGTTTTCTGAGTTTTCATAGATAGCATCATTATTGATACTGATTGTTATTGTTTTACTTGTCTCATTTGCTGCGAATGTAAGTGTTCCGCTATCTGCTGTGTAATCACTTCCCGCTAGAGCTGTTCCATCTGCTGTTGTATACTCTACAGTTGATGCAAGAGTTGTATCTCCTGTTTTAGTTACTGTAAATGTAGCTGTTCCAGCTGCTTCATCAATTGTAAAGTCAGACCCTAGATTAAACTCTGGTCTATCATCATCTGGTGTTCCATCATTATCATCTCCATCACCACTCGCATCATCAAGAATTGTTCCTGTTGCTGTGTCTGTGTCTGTGATATTTGGATCTGTTACATCTGCACTTAGTATAAATGTCTCTGGATCTTCATACACTGCATCATTTACTGCATCTACTGCTATATTAAATGTTGTGATCCCTGCTGGTATCGTATACTTACCATTACTATTTTGAGTTAAAATCTGAGTACCTGTAGAGTTCTCATAACTTACAGTCATATCAGAGTAGTCAGTTACTCCCTCAGTTGTATCATCACTAAGAGTAAGTTCAACTTCAACATCTGCAACTGTTGCTCTATCTAAAGTCGCAACAAAGTTAAGAGTACTTCCTTCATCTTCTGTAGCATTCTCAATTGTAAGAGTTGGTCTATCACTAGCATCTAGAATAGTCCCCGTACCAGTATCAGAATGAGTAGAAGTCGATGCTGTTAATGTAAATGTTTCATCTGGGTCATAAAGATTTTCATCTGTAGTGTTTACTGATACCTTAAAGCTTAGAACACCCGGTTCTAAAATAACATTTGCATTATCATCTATGTGAAGAGTTTTAGTTACTCCGTTGTCAATATAGTATGCTGTAATACTTGAAGCATCGTAGTCTAGTACATCTTTTGCTGAACCATCAGCTAAAGTCAGGTGTACAAGTACTGGTACTTTTATATCATCACCCAGAGCGACATCAAATACAACTGCATCACCTTCATTTGTTGTCTCATCAGTAACTGCAATTCTAACATCCAAAATAGGATCATTATCTATAATACGTAAAGAACCTTGTCCATCAGCAATTAATGCAGGACCTGTTACATTTGAAATATTTACAAATGCCATTTCTGTATCTTCTTGAATTAAATCATCAACTATGTTTACACGAATTGTCTGTGTAGTTTCACCTGGATTAAATGTTAATGTTCCAAAAGTATCTTCATAATCAGAAACTGGATTTGCAGAGTTGATGCTTGTCATATCATAGTCAACAGTAATAGTTTGTGTAGAAGCCTTACTCATTGTAACTGTATATGTCACATAACCTTGGTTCTCAAGTGCATATTGGTAATCAATACTTATAAGTGGTAAGTCAGTTGGTTCATCATTATCATAAATAGCAAAGTCTAAATGCTCATCATAAATATCCTCACCAGATAAGTTTACATCAAAATACTCTTGAGTCTCTATTCGAGCATCATCAAAAATAGGTACTCGTATTTTTACTGAATCATTACCAGCTTCTAAAATCAAGCTAAATGTAGGACTTAATGTACTTCCTGTATTTGTCATATGATCTAACGCGATTGATTGCCAAGTAGCACCATTATCATTTGAGTAAAGAACTGGCATGCTATAATCATCTGCATACTCAGCGATCTCTTTACCAAGAACCGCACTCAAGTTTTCACTTGTGAAGTCTAGTTTTATCGTGCTATCATGGTCAAATGTTAACGTACTATTTAATGTAAACTCGTTATAACCTTTTCCTGTAGTATGAAGGTCAGCTGTACTACCATCAATAACATTACCATTTTCATCAGTATAAGCATCTCCCGAAGTGTAAATGCTACCATCTTCATGTACATCATCTATTTCAGCAGATAGGTGTGATTTAAAAAGATCTAATGTTGTTGAGGAGACTGAACGAGAAACCGTCCAATCTTCAACAGTATAGTCAAGGCCAAGACCTTCTAACTCTTTTCCAGTAGTACCAGAGATCAACTTAATAGCATAAAGATCTAATAAATCTGGTGGGATAGTACCATCAGCTAAAGTTGCTTTATATGCATCTAGTTTACTTTCATCTACCTTGATAGAATCAAGTGCCGTTAAAACTTCCTCAGCACTCTCTAATCTAACTAAAGTACCTACCCCCACATGACTAGCATCTAGTGTGATATCTTTTACTGTTAAGTTCCCATCAATAACTTGATTTGCTGTAGCACCTGCAAGTAAATCAACTGCATTAAAGTAAATAATTCCACCAGGTGCATCTGCTTTTGCTAAAGCAGCTACATCAGCAAAGTTATACTCAACTACGCTACCGGGAATATTAAGTACATCTACCTCACGAGATTCTACATCTGCTGCATCTGGTGTTCTAGTACCTGCATACTCTTGAATAGTATCTGCAACATGTTCCATAGCAACTGTTTCAAAAGTATTCTTTTCATCAGTAGAACGCTCGGACTCTCTTGTAAATTCAATACCTTGAGTTTCCAAAGCATCAGAGATCATCTCTTTACCGGACTCTGCAAGATTTAATGGTTCACCTGTTCTAGGATCAATATAATCAATAAATGAGTCTCTTACTGCTTGTGTAATATTAATATTAGTTGCATAACTAGCATCTACATCAACTAAATCATTTGTTTTTAAGATACCATCTGTCATATCAGAATCTTTTAGATCATTATCTAAAGCCTGTAAGAATATTGCCATATTTTCAACATACATTGAGTTGTTATCAGTAAGTTCTGTTCCCGCTATATCTTGTAAGAAAAGAATACTACCCTTAATTACATTTGCATTAAACTGACCTATTGTTACATTACCAATTTTAAAGGTAATTGTATCGCCAAGGCGATACTGAAATCCACCTACAAGACCCGTATCACCTGTGATACCTGAAATACCAGATGAAGTTGTATAACGCACCCCACTAACAAAATTATCAGTAAACTGAGCTTCTGGTATAACCTCTCTTACAATAGTAGTTGGTGGAGTTGGAATAACTGGTGGTTTATCTGTTGGAGGAGTATATGGAGAAGGAATAGATATTGGAGTATTTGAAGTATTTTCTATAGTACTTAGTCTATCTAAGCTCTCATTTTCAAACTTATCCTCAATCTCATAAGAGTGACTAGCGAGTGTAAACTTAGCATTACGTAGACCAGAGTTTACATCTACACTATCTCCATCACGAGCAGCAAATTCTGCACCATCTTCATCTTGTTTTTTCTTCTCATCACCAGCTTCAGTCTCTTCTTCTTCATCAGCATTTTCATCTTCTTCGCTTACTTCACCATCAGAATAAATTTCTTCATCTAAAGAAACAGTCTCACCAAAGAGTCCCATAACACTCTCTTGTGCTAAAGCATCTTCGACATTTGAATCATCGCTTAAAGAGGCATCAAAGGCTTGTTCTTGGTCTGCATATAAAAGTATGTTATTGCCACCATCAGTTCTGCTCATTTCAATATGTGCAGATGATGGGTTAGAAGAGTCACCAAAAACGATCATTCCCTCTGTGATTGTATCACCATTTTTCAATGTAACTACATTTCCATCTAAATCTTTAGTAAAAAATTTACCCTCTAGATTTTCAACTTTTGCTATGATATTTGCCATTACTTCCACCTTTAATTATAGTTCTAAATTCTATAGTTATTATAGGAAAAGAAGGAGATATTAACAATTGTCCATAGGGACAATAAGAAGGAAATATTATCTAAAAAGGAGTGCTAACGCGAGTCTATCTTTAATTTGAAGTTTCTTGTAAATACTTGCTGCATGAGCTTTTACAGTTCTTGGTGTGATTAAAAGTTTATCTGCTATTGTTTTATAAGTATCACCATCTTTTAGTAAAAACACCAACTCTTTTTCTCTTTGACTCAAAGGTGAAATAAGAGTACTTACATCCTTCTCTTGCCTTTGAGGAATTTCACAAATAAGCAATGATGTAAACTCTGGATGTAACCAAACTAAACCCTCTTGTATTGCGTCAACAGCTGAGAGTAAAAAATGTGGTTTCATAAGTGCATTTCCATATCCGTTTGCACCTAAAGAAAGTAATCTTTTCCCTGTAGTTATATCTGGTACTCGATGTAAAACCAAGATGCTATTTTGATTCTCTTTTAAAAGTTTAATGCTCTCCTGAATTTTCAACTCAATAATTGAGTAGTTTAATACTATAAGAGAATTTCTAATCTCTAAAAGTTCGCTAAAGTCATCAATAATTGCAACTTTTTCACTACACACACTTTCCCAATAGGAGAGAAGGTTTATATCATCACTATGTAAAACTACTTGCATTTTCTACCTCTCACTAAACGTATACTGTTTAGTTTTTAGTATAGGTTTTAGTATATAATCAAGGACACTTTTTTGACCGGTAATAATGTCAACATTAAGTGTCATTCCTGGAATTATTTTGAGTTTTTTCGTCTCTTCTCCTAAATAGTTTACATCTGTTTTAATATGTACCCTATAAAAAACATTGTCTTTTTCATCTTTGATTGTGTCCGCACTGATGTAAACTACTTTACCATCAAGTCCACCATAAATTGCAAAATCATAAGCAGAAAATTTCACTATTGCTTTTTGTCCATAGTATATAAATGCAATATCAGAAGGTTTAATTTTCACTTCTACAAGTAGATTTTGATCACTTGGAACTATCTCCATAATATCTTCACCCGGCTTTAACACACCACCTACTGTATGAACAAAAAGTTTTTGAACTATACCATTCATAGGAGCTTTTACAACGGTTCTAGTTACTTGATCTTTAAGAGCTGTTGAGTTTTCTCGCAGTGCTCTAAGTTCAGAAATCGCTTCATTCCTTTTTATCTTTGCCTCACCACGGTAAGTATACTTCGTCTCTTCTATAGTACTTTGAACTTCTTTTATAGCTGATTTTAATCTCGGTATAGATTGATTGATAGCATCATACTTAGACTCTATCTCATTTGCTTCACGCTTAAGTTTTAAGAAGTCTATCTTCGAACGAACACCTTTTTTCACCATAGGTTCAGTCATACGAACTTCAGTCGCTATCATCTCATGAGATGCTTTTAAATGACGAAGCTGTGATTTAGCTTCTCTTAACTCTTGGCGTTTTTGAGAGAGTCGCTCTCTTAATGCACTTAGTTTTGAGTTTAACTGGCGTTTATGTGTATCATAAAGGCTTTTTTCATTCTCAACTATAAGAGGAATTCTTCTAGTCAACTTTTTAGAAACACTGAACTTTACGCCTTTTGACTCTGCCCGAAGACGGGCTATTTTAGCTTGGAGGGCATCAGCTTTAATAGCGTTTGAGCTATACGATGATGCTGATTTCTTATTATCAATTTTTAGAAGAATTTGCCCTTTTTGAACTTCTTCTCCCTCTGATACAAGGATTTCATCAACTATTCCACCCTCAAGGTTTTGAATCATCTGATTTTCACCACTAGGTATAATCTCACCATCACCACGAGCTATTTCATCAATAAGCGCAAAATTAGCCCATGTTAAAAATGCAAAAATAGCTATTACCCAAAAATAAAGTACAAAACGTAGTCTTGTTGGAGCAACTTCTAAAACAGCACCACTAAGTGAGTGCATAAACTCATAGTCACGTTTAGAGAGATTTTTCTTTATCTTAGCCATTATGCATTTCCTCCTAATCGTTTAGTCACTTCATCTTTAGGACCATCAAGTAATACTTTAGAGTGGTGCATAACTATCACTCTATCTGCCATAGATAAGAGAGAGAGTTTTTGAGTGATGATGAGTGTAGTTTGATTTGCTAATTCTTTAGATAAATTTTCAAGGAGTATAGACTCTGTTGTTTGATCCATAGCATTACTAGGTTCATCCATTATCATTATGGCACTCTCTTGCATAAGAGAACGAGCAACTCCAACACTTTGACGCTGTCCACCAGAAAGCCCTGCTCCACGCTCACCTATTGGCATATCAAAACCAAGAGGATGAGTTTTAACAAACTCCTCAACACCACTCACTTGTGCAGCTTTGATAATGTCTTCAACAGCAGGATGCTGTTCTGAAGAGATAATATTATCTTTAATAGTTCCACGAAAAAGGTTGATATCTTGTGGTACATAAGCGATAAATCGACGTAAGTCTGCTGGATCAATTTGAGAAATATCAATATCATCTATCAAAATTTTTCCACTTGTTGGTTCATAAAGTTTGAGTATCAATTTTGCTATTGTACTTTTACCACTTCCTATTCGCCCAATCATCGCTACTTTTTCACCAGGGTTAATTACAAAGTTTACATCAGTTAAAGCTGGAATCTCGGTATTTGGATAATTAAAGCAAACATCTTTAAACTCTATCTTGCCTTTAAATTTCGGACGCTCAACAAACTCTTTTCCAGCTGGACGTTCAGCCTCTTTACTTATGATGTCATTGAGCACATTATAAGAAGTCTTTGCATCTGCATAGTTACTTATGAGCCCTGCAGCTTGTCCCATAGGAGCAACAGTACGAGATGTTAAAATAACAACTGCTATAAGCCCACCCATAGTAAGTTCAAACTCTTGTATTAAGTAAACGCCAAAGACGACTACAAAGACAGTATTTAGTTGAATAAAAAGATTAGTCACACTTGGAATAGATGATGAAAGCATACGAGACTTGAGATTTTTCTCAGCAATTTCACCTGTTGATTCTTCCCAACTCCACTGCTGTTTTGAGTTCATACGCATAGCTTTAATAGTCTCAATATTTTGCAATGTTTCTATCAAAATAGAGTTTTTCTTAGCACTCGCTTCATGTGAAGACTCTATGGACTCTTGGAGTGGTTTACGAATTATAAGTGCATAAAGTAAGATAAGAACCATAGTTAGCATTGGAACAAAAACTAAATGACCACCGATATAGTAAATAACAGCAAGAAAAATCACAGCAAAAGGAAGGTCAATAACTGCTGTCATTGTAGCTGTTGTGAAAAAAGAACGGACTGATTCAAAATCTTTAAGATTACTCGCAAACGAACCAACTGAAGGTGGGTGTTCACTCATCTTTAGATCTAAAACTTTTTCAAAGATAATAGAGGACATAATTATATCACTCTTTTTTCCAGCAAGTTCGAGTAAATAGCCACGAGTAAGTTTAAGAAAAAAATCCAAAACATACACAAAAACAATACCTATCGTAAAAACCATCAAAGTCTCTTGTGCATTGTTAGGAATAACACGATCATAAACATTCATAGTAAAAAGAGGAGTAGCTAGTACAAAAAGATTTATAAGCAATGATGCCCATAATACATCTCGATAGATAGGAGTAGAGAGCTTTATAGTACTCCAAAACCAATGTTTTTGTTTGAGTTGTAGAGTACGAGAGTTTTTCTTGTCATACTCAAACTCTTTTTTAAGCATAAAAGCAAAACCTAAGTACTCTTTTTCAAGTTCTTCAACACTAAGCCACTGCTCAAGTCCATCACCTTCAGCATAAATTATCTTCGCTTGGCTTTTATCTTGATTGAACTCTTCTAAGATACAAACATTATCGTTGCTTAGAAGTAAGATAACAGGCAAATGAAGTCCTAACATATCTTCAATCGAGCGTTTAACTAAAGTAGATTTCAGTCCTGCACGAGAAGCTACACGAGAAAATAGTGACTTTGAACTATTCTGTGAAAATAGTTTTTGAGTACCATGGGTGGGAAGACCTGTTAAAAGTGCTTCTTTGGTAAAGGGTTTATGAAAGAGTTTTGTAAAGAGAACGAAAACCTCTAAAAGAGAGTCTTCGTTTATTGAGATTGTATGCTCATTCATAATTTACCTTTTTCTATTTAATTAAAGAGAGTTGTATTTCTGTTCTACGATTTTCTTTTCTTCCTGCAGCCGTTCTATTTGACTCAATAGGGTCAAGTTCTCCACGTCCTGCTGAAGTCAGACGAGAAGCTTCAACACCTTCAGATATAAGAGCTTTTCTTGCTGATGCTGCACGTCTTTGAGATAAATCCATATTTTTAACAGCCTTACCCATACTATCTGTATGACCAATTATCTCAGCCTTATACATTGGGTTCTCTTTCATAAATTTAGCAAAACGCTTAACTTCTGAATAAGACTCTTTTAAGATTTTATCCGAAGAAGTCTTAAAATTCAAGTGTAACTTACTCTTAATAGGACAACCATTTGGATCCACACTTAAGCCAAGTGGTGTACCTAAACACTTATCTTTATAGTCAAGAACTCCATCTTCATCAAGATCAAGTGGACATCCTTTAGAATCAACTTCAACACCTTTTGGAGTTTTAGGACACTGATCTTTATAATCAAGAACACCATCTCCATCACTATCAATAGGACAACCATCATTATCAACAACATTTCCCCTTGGTGAGTTTGGACATTTATCTACTCTATCAAACACACCATCTCTATCGCTATCAATATCCTCAAGTTCATAAACATACAGAGTAACCATAACTCTAGCAGATAAATCTTTACCCTCAGATGTCCCTTCACTAAAACCTTGATCTAAACCACCACGATTCTCAGTATAGAAAATCTCTTCTGGCAAGTTTGTATCTATCATCTTTTGCTCAATTTTTTTAGCATAGTCTTCAGATGTTTTTACTGAAGAGTTTGTATCGATATCACTTCTAAACCAATTTTGAATTGCATTAGCATAAACATCTGAATCAATGTTTTTTTCATTTTCACTAATAACAGTTGGAGTATGCCCAACGATACTTACTTTAACTTCTTTACCTGAATCAATAATCTCTTCAATGCGCTTAACAGCACTATCAACTTTAGATGAAATGCTATCTTCATCATCCATCTCAATCATCTCTAAACGGATTATTTGCTCAAAATCACCTTGCATAAATACGTTATCATTTGCTTTTATAGTTTCATTTAAATCTGTAACTCTATAGTTGTCTTTATAAGTATCAATCTCTACGGCATTTAATGAAGCTGCAAGTAAGAGAGGTGCTAATAATAAATGTCTCATTATTTTTCTCCTTTTTTCGTAAGTTCGATTTCTATTCTACGATTAGATATTCGACCTAAGTATGTTGTATTATCTGCGATTGGTTCATTAAAACCTTTTCCTGTAGATGTAACTCTTTTTGCATCTATACCACGTTTAACTAGGGCTTTTTTAAATGCAGCTGCACGATTTTCTGAAAGTTTTTGATTAAAGTTAGGATTACTTCCAACACTACGACTTGTATGACCTGTTATTTTTGCATCATAAGCAGGATGATCTTCTAAATACTGCGCAAGTTGATTGATGTTCTTTTCTAGTTCTGTAGGTATTTTAGAGCTTGCTCTTTTAAAGATAACAGGAAATGTAATAGCAGAGGTACAACCATTTGCTCCAACTTTATAACCTTTTGGTGTATTTTTACACTCATCAAGTTTGTCATATACACCATCATTATCACTATCTACATCATCAACGGGGATAGCACATCCTTTAATATCTACCTCATCACCAACAGGTGTATTAGAGCACTCATCAGCATAATCTTTAACACCATCAAAGTCACTATCAAGTGCACATCCATCTGGTGCTACTCTTGCATTCTTAGGTGTAAGAGGACAGACATCTTTAATATCATTAATACCATCACCATCACTATCCCTAATCATTTTTTTACAACCATAAGGCATAATATTATCATCAAGTATTGAGTTATCACAAAGGTCATTATTATCAGCGATTTGATCACCATCTACATCTAGTCTAACAGGTAAAGTATCAAGTACTTCACTAGCATCACTATCACCATAAAGATTAACACGAGAAGTAAACTCTTTTGTATCACCTACGATAGAAAGAGGTAAAAGCCCCATTGCATCTAAGATACGGTACTTTGCAAACAGTTGGTCGTACTCAGCTGTAATTATCTGACTTCTTGAGTTAATAACATCGTTTTGAGAAGAGAGAAGGTCAAGTAAAGAACGACGTCCTAAATCATACTCTTCTTTGTAAAGCTCTAATGTTTTTTCAGAATACTTAGAGTACTCACGAAGATCTACTAGTTGTAATCCTATCATTTTGTAAGCATTCCATGAAAGATCAAGCCCTTCTATCACTTGGCGTTTAAGATCACGTTTAATATCTATCTCTTGATTTATTTTACTTATATCTTTTTGAACCTCAGCAGAGTCAGATCCACCATTAAAGAGGTTATAGTTTAAAACTAAACGTGCTTTAAATCTATCATCTGGATTATCAAAAGTGTTTGTAGTCTCTACATCATTATATGTTTGAGAAACTTCTAAGTCTATAGTAGGGTAGAATTCTTTTTCATGTTGTTTCCAAAGTGACTGTGCACCTTTAATATTGTACTGAGATACAAGAAGTGAAGGATTATGATTTACAGAGTAAATAGCTGCTCTTTCTAAACTCTCTGGCATAGGAGTATTCATCTCTGGTTTTACCATTTCTGAGACGATTGGCATACGGCCCAATACTCGTCTAAAGTTAAACTCTTTATCTCTGGTATTATTTTTTTGAACAGTAAGATTTGAGCGAGCTAGAGAGAGTGCTGACTCTATTTTTTTAACTTCTGAGTCCGTTGTAAGACCAGCATCATAAAGATCTTTTACTTTATTAAAGATATCTTCATTAATCTGTACATTTTCACGAGCAGTTTGAAGAAGTTCATAAGAACGTAGAACATTTAGATAAGCATTTGTCATCTTAAACGCTATGTCATTTGATTTTTCAATATAGTTATATGCAGCAGCAAGAATACGAGACTCTTGATAATCAACTTTGTTTGTAGTTCCAAACCCATCAAAAAGATTTTGAGTTAGTTTAAGTTGTGTTTCATAGTTACCATAGTTTTGATCTACGACTTGATGTCTATAGTCTCCATCATTACTATCTTTTAAATCTCCACCCCAGTTACGACCAACGGAAGCACTCAGGTCAAGTTTTGGATAGTATTCTGAATTAGCGATGTTCAGGTCTTGTTGTGTAGCCCTATAGTTTTTGAGTCGTTCTTGGACAATAGGATTTGTGTTGATAGCTTCAACTATACTCTCTTTAAGTGTTAGTGCATTTAAAGACGACGATAGACAAGCTATAACGGCGATAGAAATAAGTGACTGTTTTTTAAACATTATTTACCCTTAAGTTTAATTCATGTTTAAAGTATATCTTCCACTAGTGAGTAACTAGTGAGTATTGCCTACAAATTTCTAAATAAGTCACTATTTACAACAAATCAGTCGCTGGACCCTGTATTAATATAACATTTTTATCACATAATTGCTTTTTTTCTTCCAATGTATTTACAAAAGTTGCCACGATCTCTATACCTAAAGAGTCAACAACAGCTTGAAGAGAACTCATGGATTCTTCTGATTGGTCAAGTAAAAATTTACTATCCACTTTTATGTACATTGGATTTAATTCTTTTAAATATTTAAAATCACTAGACTCTCCAGTAAAAGAGTTTATAGCAAATCCAAAACCATACTTCTCAAACAAGTCTACAAAACTTTTAACCAACTGTTCATTTTTAATCGCAAAACTATCACTTATCTCAAAAAAGAGTTTATGATTATATTTTTTAGCATAACGAGAAAACAGTTTAGATAAGTTATCTAAAGAGTTTACATCTTTCATAAACTCATTTGAGAGTCTAATAGAACATGCTCCCCTTCTTAACTCTTTATAATTTGTTATTAATATATCCTTTATAACACCACTAAAGAGTTCTCCTACTAAACCAAAGTTGATAGCTGGTGCAATGAAGTCTCCAAAGTAATACTCTTTATCATTTTTATCTTTAATAGTAAATGTCATAACCTTATGATCTAGCTTTTTAGTTCTGGCATTTAATGTTGTCCAAAATTTTAACTTAAAGCTACTATCATTAATTGCTTTTTGTATTATCTCATGCCACTCATCTTTTCCAAGTGCATTTTTACTGTGACTCTCTTCATATACAGAGATATTTGTATCTTCTTTTGCTACTGCATTTAACAGTGCATTATCAGTTCTGGTAAGAAGCTCTTCTAGTTTAACCTGGGTTGTGTACTTATAAACGCCAAAACTAAGACATAGACCACTCTCTTCAAGTCCTGTAGTTATTAGAAGTTTAGAAAAGTCACTATTTATCTCGTCTAAAATAATGTTGACTTCATCTACATCACAAGAAGATAAAATCATGGCAAACTCTCTATCATTCATTCTAGCAACAACTTCATCATCAAAGTTATCTGCTGCATGATTTAGTAACTCGGCAAACGCCACTAAAAAAGCTTGTGTTTTTTGCTGACCTACAACCTGAGTAACAACTTCCACACTACTTAATGAGATAAAGATAGAGACTCCACCGTTAACTCTATTCTCAAGTTGAATCAGATCACTTATCTTTAGCATATAGTATCTGCGGTTATAGAGTTTAGTCACAGGGTCATTGTAGAGTAGTTCTTTATTTCTTTTTGCTGACTCATTTGCTGTTTTAAAAAGGGTCTCTACTTTTTTGACCATAGCATTCATACCTTTGACTACTTCTTTAAACTCTTGAGTATAAGGCACTTTTTCTTGGATAACAAACTTGTTGTTTAAGATCGCTTCTGATTGAGACTGAATAGCTTTAAGTGGTTTCAGAACAAAATGAAGAAGTATCCCAAGTAAAATAAGAGCTACACTGACACTAAATACAAAAAGATAGAGAAGTCGTATAAACATTTTATAGAGTGCATTATATATAATAGTTGTATCCCCTACCACACTAAGTTCTCCCATAATATTCCAACCACTAGATACATCAACACTTACTTTTTCCACGTTAACATCTGCAAACTCTACAAACCAAAGAGGAACATCAACTACAGCTTCATTATCCTCTTGAAGATAACTAAAATTATTTTTATTAGCACTATACTTAATAGAGTGATAGTACCCGCTATCAAACTCAGAATCTATAATAGCTACGATATCTGCTTCATCCTCTCCCATCTGTGCAAGTTTGTTACTCAAAGAAGATATGTTATTTACAGTTGTCTCATAAAGAGTTTCTAATAAATATGTCTTTGATGATTTATAATTTATGTACATTACAAAACTCAACATTAATATTATTATCATAGAGACGGTAAGTGCTACCTGTTTAAAGAGTGTCATAATTTTTTCCTTTTCATATCAGCTTCTAGTTTCTTCCATTTTTTAGACTTTGGTCCAGTATCACCATTTATCATCTTCACAACTTTTACAATATCTAAGCGTTTAGATGCAGGAAGGATAAGTCTATTGTTATTATCTAAAATGAGAATATCGTCTTTAGTTTTTGGTTTTGGAACTTTAAGATAAGAGAGAACCATATGTGAGATTTTTTTACCTTTACGGTTTTTATATACTACATAAGTAAACTTCATTTGTTTAGGGTCAACACCTAGCTCTTTTAGTATATAGTACTTCGCTATTGTGTAGTCTTCGCAATCACCCTTGTTCTTACCTATAAATTCATAGAGAGTCGCCCAGTAATCACTCACTCCATAAACTGCTTTATCACTCTTATATTTTGTATAGTTCACCCAAGTATTTACAACATTGAGCTTTTTTATATCGCTGCTTGATTTAAGTTTTTGGAGTAAGTCAGCATTTATAGACTCAAACCTTCTTTTTGAAGAAAGACCATACTTTTTTGCTGCAGCTTTTTCTATGCTCAAAGGTATCAAAACATCAGAAAACAAAGTACTTGTGAACAAAAATGGTACTAGTAAAAAAAGAGCATAGAAGATTTTCATGATTTATTATACTGTTTTTTTATTGTAATGCTATAATGGCGATATTATTTACCCACTAGGAACTTTAAAATATGAAATTTACTTTAGAAGCCACTTCAAACAAAGCCCGTGCTGCAACTATCCAGACAGCACACTCAACTATTAAAACACCAGTCTTTATGCCTGTTGGGACTATAGGGAGTGTAAAAAGTCTTGATGCTGAGGATGTTGTTAATCTTCTTGGTGCTGAGATTATTCTAGCAAATACTTACCATATGTACCTTCGTCCTGGTGATAAAGTAGTGGCTAAAATGGGTAAACTTCATAACTTCACAAAGTTCCCAAAAAGCTTTTTAACTGATAGTGGTGGATTTCAAGCGTTTAGCCTTTCTGATATTTCAAAACCTATGACAGATGGAATAGAATTCCGTTCCCATATAGATGGAAGTAAACACTTCTTTACTCCTAAGGGTGTTATCGATATTCAAACAAATCTTGGTTCTGATATTATGATGATATTAGATGATCTTGTTGCTCTTCCTGCTACACAAGAACGCATCAAAGTAAGTATAGAGAGGACTACTGCTTGGGCACAAGAGTCAATAGATTATTTTCGTTCTCAACAAGAAAAAGGTATTTGTAAAGAACAAAACATCTTTGCTATCATTCAAGGTGGAACAGATAGAGCCTTTCGTACGAAGAGTGCTACTGAACTCTGTGCTATGGACTATGATGGTTTTGCTATTGGTGGACTGAGTGTTGGTGAGTTAAACAACGAGATGTATGACACGGTTGAGCATACTATACAGTATATGCCAGAAGATAAACCTCGTTACCTTATGGGTGTTGGAACGCCAGAAGACCTTATAGAAAACATTGAACGCGGTATTGATATGTTTGACTGTGTTATGCCTACTCGAAATGCTAGAAATGGAACACTTTTCACATCTTTTGGTCGTATGAATATTAAGGGTGCTAAGTTTAAAGAAGATGGGGCACCTATAGACCCTGAATGTCAATGTCTTACTTGTAAAACATACTCTCGTGCTTATCTATGTCATCTCTTTCGTGCAAGAGAGATAACATACTTTAGACTTGCAACTATTCACAATCTTCACTACTATTTAAATCTTATGAGAGAAGTTCGTGCTGCTATTTTAGAAGATAAGTTTGATGAATATAAAAAAGAGTTTTATGCAAAAAGAAGTTAGTTAGATATCTTTTAATCTAACACGAACTATCTCAGGAAGAATGAAGTGTTTGAAATAGCCTAGTTTAATAGGCTTTTTCATAAAGTGATGTACCCCTATATTTTTCATTTTTTGATAAGATTCTCTATTTTCTGAGCCACTTATAGCAAAAAAAGTTCTCTGTAACTTTGGAGCGATTTTAAAAACTAGCTCTGCAAACTCAAAACCACTCATATCTGGCATATTAATATCGCTAAAAACTATATCTGCACCACTGTTTTTAATAAAACCCAAGGCTTTAGAACCTTCACCAAATGAGTATATTTCATCTTCATCCACACCTAATTCTTCTAAAAAAGATTCTATTATCATACGTATTGTTAAGGAATCATCTAAAATAATTATTTTCATTGTGTTTATTATATCACATTGTCGCTATATTATGTCAATTTTTAAAAGTTCTATCATTTTAATTAACTCTTAATTTTATTTACTCTAGAATGAATGATATACAAAAAAAGAGGTCTTTTATGAGTGACAATAGTAGTTGTACAGTTTTAGATGATACAAATGTCAACGAAGTTCCTATCACTAATGAAGAGTATGAAAACATTCTAAATATCCAAAATGAAGTTTTAACGCTGAGTGCACAAGAGTCAGATTCTCAAGAGATCCTAGATAAACTATGTAAAATGGCAGAAGAACTTCTTCCAAACTCTATCTCTTCACTAATGTTTAAAGATGATGAGACAGGCTTAATGTATGTAAAAGCTGCTCCTAATATTCCAGATATAGGATGGCAAGCCCTTAATGGCATCAAACCGGGACCACACTCAGGATCTTGTGGAAATGCTATCTATCAAGGAAAATCTCAATATATCGTCAATACATTTGAAGATGATAGAGGTACAGAGTTTTTAGATACTGCAAAAGCTTTCAATCTCTGTTCATGCTGGTCAACACCAGTTAAAAATGAGTCAGGAGAGACTATTGGTTCTTTTGCTCTATCCTCTTTTGAACACCGTTCTCCTGCACCATTTCACAAAAAACTACTTAATACTGCCTCTTCTCTCGTTTCAATTACTCTTAAAAATGAGCGAAATAGACAAAAAATGCAAAAAATGATTTATGAAGATGCTCTCACTGGACTCAAAAATAAAATCTCCCTATTAAAAGAGTTAGAAGATGAAAAGTTTAGAACTCTACTCTTTTTAGATATAAATAACTTCTCATATGTAAATACAGCTTATGGCTTTGAGATAGGAGATAAGATACTTATAAAAACAGCTGATATGCTCAAAAACATGTTTAAATCCAATGTATATCGCATCAATGCTGATCAATTTGCTCTGAAGTTCGACGAGAAAATAGATATAGCAGATTTAGTTATTAAAATACAAAAAGAGTTTGCTTCTAGTCTCATAAGTGCACAGAGTGTTAATATGAAGATATCTTTTACTTACGGTGGAGTTTATTCAGATAAAAATCTTCTCAAACACGTCTCTCTTGCTATTAAAAAAGCGAAAGAACAAGGTAAAAATAGACTCTATATTTTTAATGCAGAGATTGACAAATCAGCAAAAACTGAAGAGTTTATCAACATGAATGCACGTATATATAAAGCCTTTGAAGATGGTTCATTTACTCCTTACTTTCAAGGTATTTATAATAACACTCAAAAGAAAATAATGAAATATGAAGCACTAGCTAGAATAGTTACAACTGATGGAGAGGTTATCCAACCATACAAGTTTTTAGATGTCGCGAAACTTTCTGGTCTTTTACCTCAACTCACTCGAGTTATGATAGATAAAACTTTTGCCTATATGTCAGACAATAGTTATGACTTTTCAATAAATATCACAGAAGATGATTTAAGTTCTAACTACTTAAATAAATATCTCAAAGAGAAGATAAAAGAGTATGATATAGCTCCATATAGAGTAACACTAGAGATTTTAGAAGGTATCAGTGCTGCAGGACAAAAAAATAATATTCAGCAGCTTAAAGAGCTTAAACGCCAAGGTTATAAACTAGCTATTGATGATTTTGGAGCTGAGTATTCGAACTTTGAAAGAGTTTTAGAACTTGATGTGGATGTTTTAAAAATAGATGCTAGATATATCAAAAATATAGATACAGATAAAAAGAGTTATGAAATAGTCAAAGCAATAGTTAACTTCGCTTCAAATATGTACATAAGTACTGTTGCAGAGTTTGTACACTCAAAGAGTGTACAAAAGATAGTCCAAGAACTCGGTATAGACTACTCACAAGGTTACTATTTTAGTGAACCTTCTGCCACACTAGAGACTAAACCACTTAACTCTTGATTATTATACAAAGAGCCACTATCTTTTAAGGTAGTTGTCTCATTTATATCAAAAAGTACAAGTTCTACTTTTGTACCAACTTCTATAAGACCAGCATTTAGACCAATACTCAAGGCTGGATTTTGACAGGCTAGTTTTACAAGTCTACTCATCGAAATAAGACCACTTTTTACTAGTTTTGTATAGTAGAGACTAAGTGCAGAGTTTAAACCCTCACAGCCATAAGATGCATCATAAAACGCCACTTCTTTATTTACTGGAGAGTTTGCTTGATGAAGAGTAGTTAAAACATCAATATCTCCATCTTTAAGTGCCTTTTGCAGTAGTAGCATATCTTCTTTTGAAGATAAAGGTGGGTTAAGTTTTGCTAAAGTGTTAAAGTCTTCACAAGCTTCATCACAGTTTATAAGATGATGAATAGAGACTTCACAACTAACTTTTACACCCTCTTTTTTCGCTCTCGCGATAAGTTCAACAGAACGAGGAGAGGCTATAGCTTTAAAAAGGATTTTTATTTTAAAGTATCTTGCTATCTCTATCATACGAGAAACATGAAGGACTTCACTAAGATATGGGATACCAGCAAGACCTAGTTTAGAGCTTATGTCACCATCAAGCATAACGCCCGCATTTAGAAGTGAGTTATCTTCTGCCTTACAAAATAGAGTCACATTATACATCTGCACATACTCTGCAATTTTAATAGCTAAATTATTTTTAGCGATAGTACTCATGTAAGGAGCTACTACACCTTTTTTTAGGAGTATTGCAATATTACTAAGTGTTGAGTCTTCTTTAAGAGCATTTAGCATTAGGTCAACTTTAGCACCCTTAAGTTCACTCGTGCCATGTTGAGCAAACTCTAATACAACTTCATTATCTATAGCAGGTAAGGAGTCAGCATTTAAAACGATATGCCCTATTCCACCTTTTTTTGCCGCATCACTTACTGCTTGAATATTTTTAGCATTAAGATTTGAATCTAGAAGTCTTATATTTGTATCTACAAGAGAGGGAAGAAGGTATAAACCCTCTGCATCTATAGAATTTTCATCTTCAAGGTTTTTACCTATCTCTACGATAAAACCATTCTCTATGCGAACATCAACTTCTCTTTCTCCATTTACATCACAAACTATTGCATTTGATATAAGCATATTAGACACCTACCCTTTTTATATATTATTCGTATTATATAATATAATTTTAAAAACTGCACCTTTCTCACTGTTAGACACCGTAAGTTTTCCTTTACAATGCTCTTCTATGATGATTTTAGACATATATAGACCTAAACCTGTTCCATCTTTTTCTAATTTTGTTGAGAAGTATGGGTCAAATATTTTTTCTATTATATCTTTAGGTACCCCTCCCCCATTATCACTTACTATTAAACTATTACCTACTGCCTGGATTACTATCTGAGGCTCTTTAATATTTCTCTCTATTAAAACATCTTCAGCATTTTTAATTAAGTTTAAAACTACCTGCTTTATCTCATTTGAATAAGTAGAAAAAACTTCTTGTGATTCATATTTGGTAATAAGTTCTATGTTTAGATCAACAACAGAACATTGTACGATATTTAGTACACTAGTTACTAATCCTTTGTATGTTACTTCTTTTTTCTCTTTATTTGATTTAAAAAAATCTCTAAAATCATCAATGGTAGTACTAAGGTGCTGTGCATATTCTGTTATTTTTTCAGATAATTCAACCGCTTGTTGATTTTCTAATTTATTCCTAGTTGCTTTTAATGAAATTGCACCACTTGTTGCACTTATTGATGAAAGAGGTTGTCTCCACTGATGTGCAATCATACTGATCATCTCTCCCATTTGAGCAAGACGTGACTGTTGCATCATCTGCTGATCTTTTAGTCTATTTTTTTCAACCTCTTCTTTAACCTTACTTTGAAGTGAACTATTTATCTCTTCTAGTTCTATCGATGTTTGGGCTATTAAATTTGAGAGTGCTTTTAAAGTAGAATTATTTTTATTTTTACTCTTATATATATCTAGAATCTTAAAATTTATCGTTTTATTTGCAGAGTTTTCACTTAGACTCAAAATAGTCATCGTCTGGTTTAAAAACTCTTTTTCTGTATTATTTGAAAAAAACTCACCATAAGTAAAAAATCCACTCACTGTACTTATATATGAGAGTGGTGCTAACTCTTCATCTATATTCTCTTGAAGGAGAGCTTTTCTAGCCATACAGGAGTAAACGAAAATAGATTCACTATTCTTAACATAAGTATCTCTGTAGATATTACTCCCATAATCAACAATAGCATCTATATTTCCATATCCAAAAGTCACCTTATCTCCTACCTTAAGATTACCAGCAAAGATAAGAGAACCTTTATTATTGTTTCCAATAACAGCCCTTGGAACTTTTAAGGCACCTTTTTGAATAATGAGAGGAAACTCTATACCTGTTTCGGGAAGGCGACTCGCGATATCTGCTCCTAAGTATTTTGAATATATATCTACACAGCTTACACCATCTATCTCATGAACTATATTTTTATCAGACTTAGTAATAGTCATAGTTTTACCTATACTTTCCCAGCCAAAACTAGCTCTTGTATTTACAACTAAAGTATCACTATATAACAAGCCAACCACAACACCGTCTGTAAAAATTTCATCTTCTGTAAACACTATAGTTTGGTTAAACTTGGCATTATCAGCAGATAAACCACCGGCAAGGACTAGGTTTTTATCATATTCATTAAATGCTGCTATAAACTCATCACCGTTAACATGTAAACCATCTGCAAAAGCGATAGCTACTTTCAATTTACTACTGTTATCAAACAGACTTATTAACTTGTTTGCAGTCTCATAACTATCTTCTTGAAGCTTAACACCATGAGTACTAACTTTTGTATTTTCAAAAAATGAAAATGATAGTACTGTAGAGTTTTCATATGTCTTCTCATCCAAAATCTCACCATCTGTTGTTGTTCCGATGATGTTAACATGAGGTATAAGGAGCTTTATCGTTCCTATAATCTCCTCGATAAAGTCAATATCACAGACACCAGTAAAAACTTGTACAAGTATATTTTTCTCTGTAGCAATACTATTGTTAATAATATAGTTTTCTAAGTCATCATTTGAGAGGTATTTTTTATTTAATGTTCTCATTTAATGAAGTCACTTAATGGTTCAGGTTTCCCAAAGTAGTACCCTTGAGAGTAATTTACTCCCATCTCATTAAGTATATTGTAGATATTTTCATTTTCAACATACTCAGCAATTGTTTCTATATTTTGTTCTTTTGCAAATGTAACAATAGTTTTAACAACTGATTGTGAGTAACTATTTGTTTCTATGTCTCGGATAAGTGAACCATCAATTTTGAGTAAATCTGGTTGATAATCAAGTAAACGCTCAAAGTTAGAGTAACCTGCTCCAAAATCATCTATAGCTATTCTTACACCTAAACTCTTTACGGATATAATAAACTCTCTGATTATTTTTAAATCTTTTACATTTTCATCTTCTAAAAGTTCAAATACTATTCTATGAGCATCCTTTTTATGCTCTTGTAAAAGTTCAAACAGTTTCATTCGTGTGTTTCGTCTCTCAATATCTAATGCAGATATATTTATAGATATATTTACATCTGTATCTTTTAATGCTCCAAAAGAGTTTTCTAAAACCCTTGATGTTATTTGAGAGTAGTATTTTCCTCTCTTAGCTATATCTAAAAAGAAAAATGGAGAGAGAACTTTATCATCTTCATCAATGAGACGAACAAGTGATTCATACTTAGTTATCTTTTTAGTTTTATTATCTATGATTGGTTGAAAGTATGAAACAATTTTAAACTCATTAATAGCTTTTTTAATCTTCTTCAATGTTTCTATATTTTTCTTAGCACTATTTTGCTCATCCTCAGCAAAGTTATTAGCTACTATAAAGTCTTGTTTTGTATCTTCTAATCTTTTAATCCCATAAGCAGCATTTTCTAAAACATTCTGTCCATAAGCTAGGCTCATTATAATTGCAACATCATACTCAACATCTCCAATATCAATACTAATATCACCAATATTTTGTTGGAACTCTTTGAGTTGTCTGATTACATTTTCAACACCAAGAGTACATGAAGATCTCTTTTTAGCAAAAACATAAACTCCATGACCTAAAGGAAACACCTTCTCGAATTCACAATCAGTTGGACGATTTTCCATTAAGATATCTGCAAATTTTCCTTCTATCTCTTCTATCATAGTTTGACCATAAAACTTTTCTATATCTTCAAAATTATCTATTTTCATCATCACAACAGCCATATCATCACAGGACTCAACCAGGTCTTGAAGTTGCTTTTTAGGATTCATGATATCTGTAACATCATCTCTAAGTGCTATATACTCGACTATATTTCCCTGTGCATCCACTATCGGTTGAATAGTTGTTTTTACATAGTAACTCTTACCACTTTTAGACATATTACGGATAAGCCCTTTCCAAACTGTCTTCTTTTTCATTAAAGTATGCCACATCTCTACAAAAAGTGACTCTGGATTATTTGGATGTCTTACGATATTATGGTTTTCACCGATTAACTCAGCTTCTGAATATTCAGATATTTTGCAAAAATCCTCATTTACATAAGTGATATTACCCTTTATATCTGTTTTTGATACAATTGAACTATGATTTGTTGCTTCTTGGTACTGTTTTAAAAAATGTATATTATTTTGTACTTCTTTTTCTAGATATAACCTATCTATAACTTTTTTTAGAACTTCAATAAACTGTTTTATATCAATTGGTTTTAAAAGGTATCCATCTATTCCTATTTTAATACTCTGTGTAAAGTATTCAGCATCATTATATGCAGAGAGAACTAAAATCGGAATAGATGAGTTTATATTTTTAATTTTTTGTGACATATCGAGACCGTTTAATTTTGGCATATTTATATCTGTAATTACAATATCTATTTTATATTCATTAAACTTATTTATACCATCCTCACCATCTACAGCTACTATAATTTCATCAAAAAAATCTCTTAATATCAAAAGTTTTGATTCTCGTGCATCATCGTTATCTTCAACATACAAGAGTCTAAGAGAGTGTGACTTATCTATTATATTATTCACTTCATACATGTAATATTTTCCATTGTTTATATTTATTTATAATAATACAAGTATTCTTCCATAAATATTATTAAGAGACAATTAAAGTAAACCCTCGTAAAACTCATATTTTGATATAATAAGCTTACTAATTATATATATAAGGCTTTATTTTGCGTTTTATTCTCTTTATGTTAATTGTTTTCTCCACTATACAAGCCCAAATAGCTTACCAAAAAGAGAAAAAGCTCTATACTGCTAAGGGATACATATGTACCCAAGACTAGTAAATCGTTCAAACGGTTATTTTTCATACAAACTCAAATATTTTCGAGAAAAAAAATCAGATACACAACAAGAAGGGATGATGATAGTTATGAAACTTTCGAAGATGGTGGATCATGAAAATATTAGTTAGTGCACTTGAACACTCAGCAAATGTTCATCTTAAATCTCTAAAAAAAGAGTTAAGTGAAGATATCGAATTTGTTGGGATTTTCAACTCTGAGTTAGGTAAGCCTATCGTAGACTTACGAAGTTTAGCCATTATGGGTTTTGTAGATGCCCTTAAAAAACTTCGCTTCTTTTTTAAACTTGCTGATAAGATGGTAGAACTCTCGGCTGATGTAGATAAAGTTCTACTAATAGACTCATCAGGGTTTAACCTTCCTTTAGCAAAAAAAATAAAAAAGAAGTATCCAAATAAAGAGATTATCTACTACATACTTCCACAAGCTTGGGCATGGAAGAAAAAACGCATTCCTGTTTTAGCTCGAACTATTGATAAGCTTGCATCCATTTTGCCTTTTGAACCAAGCTATTACCCTGATGATGCCCCTATTGAGTATGTAGGACACCCTCTTCTTGACCAAATAACAGAGTTTAAAACAACTCTCAACGCCACCGTAAAAGATGTGGCGTTTATGCCAGGAAGTAGAAAAGGTGAAATAAAAAAGCTTATGCCTATTTTTCTCTCTCTTATTGAGAAACTAAACCTAAACGCTACTTTAATAATCCCTACACATTTTAGTGATGAAGAGATTAAAGAACTTTATGGAAATATTGAGGGCATTAAAATCTCAAATGAAGCTCATAAAACTCTTAGAGAGTCTGACTTTGCTTTCATCTGTAGTGGAACTGCGACACTTGAAGCTTCTATCATAGGTGTTCCATTTATTCTAACTTACATCGCAAAACCATTAGATTACTTCATCGCTTCACGTTTAGTGAAACTAAACTACTTAGGACTCGCTAACATTATGTTTGAGAAGTTCAAAGGCACAGCTATCCATCCAGAGTTCATTCAAGAAGATGTAACAGTTGAGAACTTAATTGTGGCGTTTAATGAGTTTAACAGAGAAGGTTTTGTTGAAAATTCTAAAGAGTTGAGAAAGTATCTTAAACATGGTAGTTCTGCAAGAGTTGCAGAACTGATAGAAAAGGCTTAGCTCTCTTCTTCTTTAGGCTTACGAGATTTAATACTTATCTTTTTACCAATCTTTCTAGGTGCTTGAAATTTTGCTTTTGGTGTTCCATCATAGCTATGATTTCTATCACCTGATTTTCCAGAAAAAATTGCTTTACCATCATCATCTTTACCAAGAAACATATTTTCAGCTTTTTTCTTTTTGTCCCATTTACCACCGCCCTCTTTTTTAGGCTTGTCAAATTTAGGTTTAACATAGGCTGGTTTAACAAAAGTTGCTTCTTCATGGCGTTTTTTTGCTATTTCAGTTATCTCATCTTTTGTAAGTTTTTTACCTTTATAACCACTCTCTTCAGGTACTGGTTTTTTAGGATACTCAAAACCTTCAACAACTTCTTGTTTAATAGCACGTCCTAAAAGCATCTCAATAGGATATAAGTCTTTTTGCTCACCACCATCTAAAAGAATGATAGCCTGTTGTGTAGTCTTACTTACACGAGCCATATAAACGATAGCTTTGATAGGGAGATCAAAACTGATAAGATATTGACAACGAAGTTCTTTGTCTTTTACTAAATCCTTATCCTCAATCACACGAATATCTTTGTTTTCAAGTTGCTCTTTAATTATAGAAGCATCTCCAGATGTAACAACTAAAATATCAAGTTTTTTATCTTGAGCGATGATGTCATTTAAAAGTTCTATTTTTTTATCATTTGGACATTGAAAAATACGGTGATTGTTAGGTTTTATAGTGATTGAGTTTGTAGACATGCTTATCCTAAAATATTAATTGCGCAATTATATCCTTAATAAGCATAAATTATGCTATTATGAATAAATATACATATAATAATAAATATTAGGAACATTATGACATTTAATGATTTAGGGCTTAATAAGTTACTACTTAAAGCCATCAAAGACCAAGGTTACGAAAAACCAACACCAATTCAAGAACAAGCGATACCTGTAATACTTAAGAAAAAAGATATTTTAGCAGGTGCTCAAACAGGGACAGGAAAAACAGCTGGTTTCACACTTCCAATGTTAGAACTACTTTTACGTTCAAAACATCAAACAAAACAGCACCATGTTAAGGCACTTATCTTAACACCAACTCGGGAGCTTGCACTACAAGTCCAAGAGAGTGTTGCACTTTATGGTAAATATACACCTTACAAATCAAGTGTAATCTTTGGAGGGGTAAAAATCAACCCTCAGATAGCTGCTCTTAGAAAAGGTATAGATATTGTTGTAGCGACTCCAGGTCGTCTTCTTGACCATATTTCTCAAAAAACTATCAACCTGTCTCATGTTGATTTTCTTATCCTTGATGAAGCCGATAGAATGCTTGATATGGGTTTTGTAAATGACATCAAAAAAGTGATTGCTGTTCTTCCAAAAGAGCGTCAAACACTTCTTTTTTCAGCTACATACTCAGATGCTATCAAAAAACTCTCAAATAGTTTTTTAAGATCTCCTTCCCTAATCGAAGTTGCTCGTGCAAATACTTCAAGTGAAACAGTTAAACAAGCTATTTACCATGTAGATAAAACTCGTAAGCGCGAACTTTTAACACATCTTATAACTGAAGAAAACTGGCAACAGGTTTTAGTTTTCACTCGTACAAAACATGGGGCTAACCGTCTATGTGGACAGCTTGAAACTGATGGAATCACTTCTGCTGCCATTCATGGGAACAAGAGTCAAAACGCCAGAATCAAAGCACTAGAAGATTTCAAAAAAGGGAAAATTCGTGTTCTTGTTGCGACAGATATCGCAGCTCGTGGGATCGACATAGACCAACTCCCTCATGTTGTAAACTATGAGCTTCCAAATGTAAGTGAAGATTATGTTCACCGTATTGGTAGAACAGGTCGTGCGGGAAACAATGGGGAAGCTATCAGTCTTGTCTGTGTTGATGAAGATGAGTTTCTTGCAAACATTGAAAAACTAATTAAAAAAGATATTCCAAAAGTATGGCTTAAAGGTTTTAAACCAGATCCAAGTATTCAAGCTGAACCTATTAACATGGGTGGAAATCGTGGAGCAAGAAATAAACCTCGTGGCGGTGGCAGTAGAAATGGTGGAGGAAATAGAAACTCTAGTGGTGGCGGTGGTCGTAACGGTGGAGGGAGAGGAAGAAGATAACTACTTCTTCATCTTCTTAAGTGTTTTTGTAAAGTCACCTACATTTTCACCACCATTTATGCGTTTTAGAATCTTCTCATTTGAGTCTAAAAAGTAAAAAGTTGGTGTTGCAAAGTACTCTAGTTTATCAGGTACTGAGTCAGCACGGACATCTAACTCTACAAGTACAAAGTTATTTAATAATTTTGCTACATTTTTATTTTCAAAGACTATATCTTTCATGTACTCACAGCCAGGACAACCTTCCATACTAAGCATAATAATTACATTTTTATTTTGAGCTTTTGCATTATCATAAGCATCAAATATATCTGTTAACTTTGGTTCTGCAACAAGAGAACTAATTAAAAACACTAAAAGTAAAACTATTTTTTTCATCTATAAATCCTTCGGTTTTAAAGTTTAGCTAAATGTGCTAAAAAATCAGCTGGTTCAATAAAACCAATGATAGTCTTAGCCTTTCTTACTTCTATGTTCTCATCAAAAAAGATAAGTGCGGGAGGACCAAATACTCCGTACTTTTGACTTAATGCTTTTTCTTTATCACTATTAGCAGTAACATCTGCACGAATAAGTACATACTCATTTAGTTTTGCTTGAACAGCTAAGTCAGCAAATGTAATCTCTTCGAGTTCTTTACATGCTGTACACCAGTCAGCTGCAAAATCAAGCATAATTTTTTTACCCTTGTTTTGTGCTAAAACTGCGTCTAACTCTTCTATTGAGTTTACTACTGTAAAGTTCAACTCTTTTGATTGTGTCTGTGCAATACTAGAAGCACCAGAGCCTGCTAAAAACCCTAAAGGCTTAGTCATACTTGCATTTCCAGCTAAAAAGCCTAAAAAGAGTGTTGTAGAGTATATAAACAGTATTACTGATACACTCTTTTTAAAGACATGTCCCTCTTTTTGAAAAGCACCAAGGTAGATAGCAAAACCAATACCTAGAAGTCCATAAAGAAGAGTAGTGATTGATGGGTCTAAAATCTTCTCTAACATCCAGATAGCCACACCAAGCATCATGACACCAAATATTGCAGTAACCATAGTCATCCAAGCACCAGGTTTTGGCATAAACTTACCAGCACTTACACCTACAGCGATAAGAGGAAGTCCCATACCTATACTCATAGAAAACAGAGCCATTCCACCAAGAAGTGCATCACCAGTCTGACCAATGTAAACAAGTGCCCCAGCTAAAGGAGCCGCTACACAAGGTCCAACTATTAGAGCTGATAAAAAGCCCATAATAGCTACACCAGCATAACCACCTTTTTCTCCACCTGAACTCACTTTAGAGACTAAAGCATCTGGAAGTTTTAGTTCGTAGTAACCAAACATACTAAATGCTAAGGCTACAAAAACAAAAGAAAAAGAGTAGATAACCCATGGCATCTGAAGTGCTGCTTGAAGGTTGGCTCCAAAGAGTCCAGCTAAAACACCAGCTATTGTATAAGCTACTGCCATTGAAAGTACATAAACTACAGAGAGAGCAAAAGCCTTTCTTGTAGTAAGACCTTCACCTTGAGAAACAATTACACCAGAGATAATGGGAATCATAGGAAAGACACAAGGAGTCATAGCTAGAAGAAGTCCAAAACCTAAAAATGTTAGAAGGATAACAACTAAACTACCAGACTTAATAGTATCCGCTATAGCATCAGTTTGAGAGAGTTCAACTTCTTGTGTAACTGAAGATATAGAACCTAACTTAGAAGTATCTATTTCAAGTGGATACTCTTTAGTATAAGGGTTATAACATAGCCCCATTTGAGAACAGCCCTGATACTCTAAAACTACAGTCACATTCACTATACCAGATAAGTTACTTGGATTTGAAAGTGTTACAACTATATTGGGAGAAGTTAAATAAACTTGCTCTTCATGGTGCTCAACACTAACTGGCGTTTGAGTCTCTTTTATAGTAAGACCATTAGCATCTTTAAGTTTCACAGTTAGTTTTTCTGAATATAGGTAGATATCTTTTGCAATCTCTACACCAGCTTCTATCTGCATATTATCGTTTACTTTTGCATATGGTTTGAATGCCTCATCTGGCATTAAAAAATCACCTGCATATATGAAACTCACCGATAAAAGAAGAGTCACAAAAATTTTACTAAAATATTTCATTAATTTCACCTTCGCTATTTTTAGGTAAAAAGTATATCATATTTGTGTGTATAGTTAGTGTACAAGTATTATTTAATATATTTTAGCCTAGAATATAACCATATTTTATAATAAAGAGATTTTATGAGCAGTATTACAACAGACCAAACACTCAACTTTACTAAAGATTTAAAGATTCTCTATGCTGAGGATGATTTAGAACTACAGGCTCAAACCAAAGAGTTTTTCGAAGTTTTATTTAATTCTGTTACTGTTGTAAATGATGGAGAAAAAGCTTTAGAGCAGTACAGAAATGAAGAGTTTGACATAGTTATTAGTGATATCATAATGCCAATTATGAATGGAGTAGAACTTTCTAAGAAAATACGAGAGATAAATCCAGAACAATGTATTATCATTGTCTCTGCATATAATGATCCAAATCACTTACTAGAGTTTATTAACCTCAATATTAGACAGTTTATTCAAAAGCCCATAGATATTGACAATATGTTAGAAACTCTTTACTATACATCTAAAATGATTGTAAATGAAAATATGGTCCAAGAGTATAGAATCTCTTTAGAAAGATCGAATAAAGAGTTAACACAAAAGAATGAAGAACTTAAGAGCCTAGTAAGAATATTAGACTCCAAACTTCTCCAAAATGTAAAAAATCCCGATATAAATAGCGAAGATATTAACGAGGATAGCTCAAGTATAAGTAGCGAACATCTTACAGAACTTAAAGAGTTAGAAACAGATATAAGTGGAGCTGCTGTACTTATAAGTCTATCAAGACATCTTAATATAAAAAATATCCAAGTCCTTGGTAACTTATTCTTATCTTATGCAAATATATTAGAAAAGTATGATGCTTATTCAAGTCTACATCAAAAAGTTAAAGAATTAGGTGATACACTTAATACTGCACCTCAAACTTTTATTGAGAGAATAAAAGATCTTTCTATTTTACTTGAAAGTTTTATCTATGTTCTTAGAATGTGGAAGGGAAAAGTGGCTCAAAAAGAGTTCAAAAATGCTTATGAACTTCATGCTTCAATGATTAATGATATAGCTACCATTATTTCAATTATTGATGGTTCGCAAAAGGATATAGAGACTCAAATGGAGTTTTTTTAATGGTTAACTTAGATACTGAAATTTGTGCTTGTAACTCTTTGAGTGTAAGTGATATTGCAGAGTGTATAAAAGAGAATAACTTCACAACGATGGATGAACTCTTAGAAAATAATATCTGTCCTATGGGTGACAAGTGTGAATCTTGTAGAGATGAGGGGATAAATGGGGATGGTATTAATATCCCCTTTGTGCTTGAAAGAGTTAAACGCTCAGAGTTTTAGGAATCTTAATAATAAAGGTAGTCTGATTATCTTTGACATCGACTACTATCTCTCCACAAAATTGTTTTTCAATAATCATCTGAGACATATAAAGCCCCAATCCTGTTCCATTTTTCCCCTTAGTACTAAAGTAAGGCTCAAAAAGTTTTTCTAAATTTTCTTCAGATATCCCACCTGCTTCATCTCTGATAAAGATACATACCATACCCTCATTTTGAAGGGTATACAGCTCAATAGACTTATCTCTAATTTCATTACTCTCATAAGCATCTATCGCATTATTTAAGATATTTAGAAGGACTTGTATCAATTCATTTGGATAAACTTTTAACTCAATATCAGAAGGCTTAGAAATTTTAATTTCTATAGCATTTGACTTTACTCTTGGTAGTACAAAATTTATTGCCTTATTTAACAACTCATCTATTTTTACAAGTGCTGTCTCTTTATCTGGATGAAAGTAAGTTTTAAAATCATCAACTGTTTGTGAGAGATAGCCTATAGTTTCATTTATATCATTAAGAGTTTTAGTCAATAGAGCTTCATCTACATCTTTATTCATCATCTGCTTTATCTGCAAGTTTGAGATGCCAAGTGTTATCATATTGAGAGGTTGTCTCCACTGATGTGCTATCATACTTATCATCTCTCCCATAACAGCTTGTTTTGACTGAACAGTGAGTATCTCATCTTTTTGTATGAGCTCTTCTACTTTTTGAGACACTGTATCTTCAAGGTATTCATTTATCTCTCTAAGTGCTCTTGTTTTTTCAAATACCAGTATTTCTAGTTTTTTATTAAATGATTTATGTTTACGATTGTAATAGAGTGTAATAAAAAGTAGTAAACTCATTACACATAAAACGATATAGACCATACTATAGTCTACAACTGCATGATAGCGGGTCATTTTCCAGTCATTCATAATATCTATAATCTTACGTTGAGATACACTGTGCAGAGCTTTTTGTATAATCCTATATAAAACAGTCTCTGACTCTACTACACCGATACTAATGTCAATAGGAGTCTCTTGTGCTAAAAAACCATTAATTTTCACTTTTCCATAACCATAATCTTCTATGAGATAATCAACCTGCTCATCAATAGTAAAAACAGCATATACTTCTTCATCTAAAAGCATCTTCATCATTTTATTTTTGTCAGGTTCAACTTTAATGTTCAAATAAGGGTAGAGTTTTAAAAGGTACTCTTTTGACTCTTTTTCCTGTGTTAAGAGTGTTTTATCTCGTAATAAAGAGGGGTGAGACACGAAAGATTTATCAAGTGTACTAATAAGTGTAAAATAGATAGAGCTGAAAGCTTCTGTTGGTTTAATATTACTAAATGCATTTAAATGAGTTGCTAAGACAGAAAGTACTTGACATTTCTCAGTTCTAACATTTTCATACATTTCCATCTTAGATTTTGGCTCAATAATTTTAAATTTTAATGATGTTTTTTTTGAAATTTCATTATAAATATCAGACATTATTCCTACCATCTTTCCATCATAATAGCCATCAATTGGAAATTTATCATATCTTAAGCAGATAGAAATTTCATCTGTGTTTTGAAGAAACTCTTGCTCTTCTTCTGTAAAATACAAATTCTGTTTCTCTGAATCTTCAAAAATAAAAGGATTAAGTTTTTTGTCAAAACCAACATCATACTCCTTCTTAAAAAGTGCTATTTGCTTTTGTAAAAAGTTTTTATCTATAGAACCGATATTGTATGTAAAGGGAAGGATGAGTCTTTCAACTCCACGAGCTTCATCCATTATCTGTTTTTTTTCATACTTTTGAGAATAAGAGGTATAAATAATATCTGCTAACTCTTCTTTATGTGAAAGAGCATACTCCCAGCCTTTATTAGATGCTTTTTTAAATGCTGAAACTCTTGCTGGATTGTTTATGGCTTCATTTTTAGATGTGATAAGTTCTAGTTGTAATACATAAAGATTTTCATCACTTGGGTCTAGTACATTGTAAGAGATTCCTGCATCATCTAGTTTGTACAATTCGTTTGAGACAAATGCTGTCATCGCTGACACTTTACCTTTTTTAAACTCATCTATACCATAAGAGTGTGGTACTAAAATAACATCATCAATATCTACACCATAGTTATCAAAATAAGGTTTATAATTTAATATAAAATCATCTTTTGTTGATGCCATAATTTTCTTACCAACTAAATCTTTTGGAGATCTTATATCTGGTGTAGTAACTAAAACAAGAGCTGCTCGTTTAAAATATGATGAGACTAAGACTAATTCTTTACCACGAAGATACTCTAACAGTGAAAGTGAATTATATATTCCATATTCACTTTTTCCACTAAGGATATCTTCTTCTATATCTGTACCAAACTCATACTCTTTAAGTGTAACATCAAGTCCTACATCTTCATAAAAACCTTTCTCTTTTGCTGCTATAAAACCAGCGAACTCAAACTGATACTTCCAGTGTAACTGTAGAGTTACTTTCTCTAGCTCTTTATCTTGAGCAGAATATAGGCTACTGAGTAAAAATAGAAATAAAAAAATTGCTCTCATACTTTAAATGCCACTTATATTTTTTAAAACATCTTCAAAGTCACCAGTGATTATCTCTTGGCATGAACAAGCTATCATAAGATTTACAGGATGATTAAAATCTTCTATAAATCTATCTTCTTCATCCCAAAACATTCCATCCCTAGCTTGTTTATTTTCAAACTGTTCCATATACGAAGAGGAGGTTTTAATATACCCATATACTTTTTTACCTAATGCATGAGCATATCCACACTCCCAAACTGTTCCACTATCAGACTCTTTACCACGAAAACTATTAAGATTAGCGATGACGATATCTGCATCTTTGATCATCTGGGCATTTGCCTCAAAGATATCACTAGCTATCTTGTGTTTTGTTTGTGAAAAGTCAACTACATTATCCATAGGATAAAGACCACTAAAACCATACATGGAGCATAAAGCCCTTAGATTAGCTCCTATTTCAATAGAGTTTTTTTCAAAAACATCTGGTCCAGCTATATATATTTTTTGCATATCTTTCCTAAACTTTAAGTATTAAACTTTTTGGCATTTACATCTTCTAAAATTATTAGAGCACTTTCATCAAGTGACTTTGCTAATTCACGTGTTCTACTTACAACATCAAGAGAGTGTTCATTATTACTACTCATCTCATCAATAAGATCATTAAACCCATCAAGTTTTTTTGCTTGAATCTCTAAATCCTGAACAATTGTTGATATTGATTGAACAAGTGTGTTTACACTTATATTTATCTCTGAAAGAGATTTTTGCGTACGTTCAGCCAGCTTTCTAACCTCATCAGCAACAACAGCAAAACCACGACCATGCTCACCGGCACGTGCAGCTTCTATGGCAGCATTTAAGGCTAAAAGATTTGTCTGTTCTGCAATATCACCAATGATAGTGATTACATTTTTAATATCTTCAGATTGCTGACCAACTTCACTTGCTTGAGATGCCATATCTGAGATACTTGATGTAATTTCATGTGTCATTTCTGAAGTTTTCTCAGTACTCTGTGTCATTGCATCTGAAACTCTAATAAGGTCTGTTACAAACTCAGTTAATGAATTAGACTTATCTTGTAAATCACGAGCATCTGAAGCATTTTTCATTAACATTTTAGAGATATCATCTCCAAGTTGGTAAATCATATTGTCTATAGTAGAATCACAGTCAGGACATCCAGCAGTAAAATCAAGGTTTGTATAAGCAGTTAAACTTTTTTCTATAGAGTTCATATCAACACCAACTGAACTCTGAAGATTGTCAAGCATTTTGTTAAATTCATCTTTGAGTGCGATAAGCATAGGGTTATTAGTTGGAGTCGCTATTCTTCTGCTAATATCACCTGATGCTACTGCCTCAGTGATAGATGAAACATCTTGTAAAAGTTCTAAATCTTGGTCAAGGTGGCGTTTAACTCTAATAATATTATCATTTACACTCTTAGACATCTTACCAATCTCGTCATTTCCTGAAACTTCTAAAAGTTTTACATCTGTTTTTTCACCTGCAACAAAATCAAAGAAACCGATTAAACCATCAGAAAAGTTATTCAAGTTTTTAAGTACATATTTATTTATTACAAGAAAAAGCATGATAAATGTTACAATCTCTAAGAAAAATATCCAAGCAATTGTAATTTTTATGACATTATTGGAAGCTTCTATTTGTGCTTCAATAGGAACAATAACTTCTAATGCCCCACGAACATCACCAAGTTTCCAGTCATTTTTAGGGGTATCAGCTCTTGTATTATGACAGTTAACACAAGCATCTGCAACCATAAAATCAGGTATTGCTACACGAACAACTTCCTTACCATTTAAAGTCTCTGCACGTGAAAATGTATCGTAGTTGCCACTCTCAAAACTTCGTAAGGCATCTTTACCAAAACTATCAAGTGTTCTAGATGAACGATTAGGGAATGGATAATTACTATAAAGTTTCAACTTTATACCATCTTCATTATCTGATATCAAGGCACTTAAATCATGAATCATTGTTGCAGGAAGAGGAATAGTATCTATCTTATTGGCATGGTCAAAGTTTATTTTCATAGCATGAGCTTTTTTGACCGGTACTACTACTTTTTTAGTATAATAAGCCCGTATTTTCTTATACTGAACAACAGTGTCGGCACCCTGTTTTACACTTTGGTTTACCATATTTTCTTTATTTATTCTCTGCACAGTATATGCAATAAAGATAATACTAATTATTGAACCTATAACAACAGGTATAAATACCTTCATTTTAATAGATAAATTTTGATACATAACTATTCCCCTTTATATTTACATAAATAATAACATACTAACTATAAAGCAAAGCTTTTGAGACAAGTAACACTTTTAGATTATTTTAGCTATCATTGAGTTATATATTGATTTACTACTTAGGAGTGGATGATGTTGAATAAAATTCTAACTCTCAATTATCATAACGACTTAATCCAAATGCTTTTTAGAGCGAAGTTTGGTTCTTTAAGTGTAAACCTACTTGCCCCTGCAATTATTGTTTTTATTATGTTGCCTTATGTCCCATTAGAAATTTTATCTACATGGATGTTAGCACAAACAATTATTTATCTTTTTCGAGTTTATGTAAGTAATCATGGTCTCAAAATATTAAAGACTCAAGATAAAAAAGCAATTAATAAAGTTCTTTACCAATACCTCTTCATCATTTTTTTAAATGCTTCACTTTTTGGTAGTGCTATGGCATTTGCCCTTTTATATATGGATAGTATTCATACCTTTCTTATCATTGTAATATTTTTGACACTACTTACAGCTTCTCTCTCAACATTAACACCTATATACCATGCTGTATTTATTTTTACCACTTTTCTTCTTATACCCGCTATGCTATCCCTAATTATACTTGGGAATAGTTTCATTGAGCAAATTATGCTTCTAACTCTACTATTTTATGGAGTCATCTCCTTTTCATACAGCTATAAACTACACAAATTCATAAGTGATAATGTTTTTCAAGCACAAGAGTTAAAAAAGAGAGAACAACAGCTTTTTGACCAGTCTCGTTTAGCCCAAATGGGAGAACTCATAAGTATGATAGCGCATCAGTGGAGACAACCTCTGAGTGTTATTTCTAGTACCGCACTTAATCTTCAAGTTAAAATTGAGTTAGGTAAAAGAGCAGATGAAGAGTACACATTAGAAAAATTAAAAAGTATTAGTAATGTCGTTCAAGACTTAACACATATTATCGATGACTTTAGAAACTTCTATAAGCCAGACAAAGCCCAAGTTTCCATCAGACTAGATAACCTTTTTAATAAAACACTAGCGATTATAAACTCTTCTCTTTCCTCAGACAACATTACTGTCTCTCTTAGTTCAACGGTCACAAAAGAGATCTCTGTTTATGATGGGGAATTAATGCAAGTCATCTTAAACTTACTAAGAAATGCACAAGATAACTTTAATGATAACAATATAACTAATAGGCAAATAACTGTACATATAACAGACTATGTACTTACAGTTTCAGATAATGGCGGTGGTATTGACGAAGAGATTATTAACAAGGTTTTCGATCCATACTTCTCTACAAAAGATGAGAAAAATGGAACAGGACTTGGTCTTTATATGTCTAAAATGATAGTGAACGATCACCATAAAGGTATACTTAGCTTCAAAAATATAGATGATGGTGCTTGCTTTATCATAGACTTGTCTAAAAAATTATAAATGGAAATAATAATGATTGATAAAAACAGTATCCCCCTTGTCTCTTTAGAGAGTATGAATAAAACACATTTTGAAGAAGTAGACATAATAAATATCCTCGTACAACAGATAGATAAAAGAGTCGATAATAATGAAATCTCTCAAACGCTAGAAAAGCTTCTATTTCATATAGATGAACACTTTAGTGGTGAAGAGAGGCTAATGAAAAATGCACACTACCCATCTTTAAATATGCATAAAGCAGACCATGGAAAGGTTCTTAACCAAGCTCGTTATGCCCAAATGCAGTGGCGAAATCATCAAGATATAAATATGCTTGAAGAGTACATAAAAGAAGAACTAATTACTTGGCTAGATCAACATATTAAAGCGATGGACACACCTTTATCCAACTTTTTATCAGACCACCTATAAAAGGAAAAAATTATGATTTCAATCTCTATTGATGACCTTCCAGATAATGTTGTTATCTATAGATATGTCGATAATGATTTTATATTTATTGACTTCAATAAAAATGCTCAAAAACTTGACAATATTTCGAAAGAGTCTATCATCGGTAAAAAACTTGTTGATGTATTTCCTTCAGTAAAGGAGTTTGGTCTATATGATATGCTTTTAGAAGTTCAAAAGGATTCTAAACCTAAAGAACTTGATATGAAATTTTATGAAGATAATCGTATCAGTGGTTGGAGATATAACAGTCTAAGAAAACTTGATAATGGCGACATCTTAGTTGTTTTTAAGGACTTAAGTGACTTTAAAAACTTAGAAAATGAAACACTAAGACAAAAGATACAAGAAGATGAGACACAAAAAAAGTTAGCCCAACAGTTTGACCTACTTAACAATATAATAAATAGTGTCCCAATCAGAATATTTTGGAAAGATTTAGATGGTGTTTACATGGGTGCAAATAAACTACTCATTCATGATGCACAACTAGACTCACTTGATGATATTATAGGAAAAACGGACTTTGATATGCCATGGGCAAAGACTGAGGCACAATCTTATCGAGATGATGACATTGCCGTTATAACAAGTGGAATTGCAAAAATAAACTTTGAAGAGACTCAAACAACAGATGACGGTGCACAAGTTACACTACTTACTTCAAAGGTTCCCATGAAAGATATTAATGGTGAGATCATTGGTGTACTAGGGACATACTCGGACATTACAAAAATGAAACAACTTGAATATGACCTTGCCATGCAACAAGAACAACTCATATTACAGTCACGTCTTGCTCAAATGGGAGAGATGATAAGTATGATAGCGCATCAGTGGAGACAACCTCTGAGTTCTATCTCCATCACAGCTTCAAACCTTGTCGTTAAAATAGAACTAGAGAGTTTTGACCTTTCATCTGAAAAAGGACAAGAAGAACAAAATAAATATTTTTTAGAAAAATTGACAAATATAAATAACTATGTACACTCTTTAACTCAAACAATTGATGATTTTAGGAACTTTTATAGAGCAACTAAAGTTTCTGTTAGTGCCAGTTTAAAAAATGTCATAAATAAGGCACTAAGTATTATAGAAGCTTCTTTGATAAAAGATAATATAAAAATTATTTATAACTGCCACTCAAACGAAAGTATCAAAATATATGATAATGAGATGATGCAAGTTGTATTAAGTCTACTTAGAAATGCACAAGATGTATTTGAAGAAAAAAACATTCAAAATCCTACTATAAAGATAGAGATAAATAAAAGGTCATTTTGTATATCTGATAATGCAGGTGGTATCGATAAAGATTTACAAAATAAAATTTTTGATCCATACTTTACAACAAAAGATGAAAGAAATGGAAGTGGTTTAGGACTCTATATGGCAAGACTCATTATAAATGACCATCATCAAGGTAAACTTAGTGTTACAAATAAAGATGATGGTGCTTGTTTTAATGTGGAGTTATAAGTCTCTTTGAATGTAAGAGATAACTTCCTTAGCATTTCCTCTAAACAATATTCTAGATGCATTTTTTTTGATTTGATAGTCGTACATCGGATCATAATATTCATAGAGTAAGTAGCTTACCCAGACTTTATAAAGCTCTAGAGAATTGTTTTTTCTTTGCTCTTTTATGGCATTTTCAAATAAATCACAAACTATCTTATAACGCTCCAATCCAAGTCTTTTTTGAATACGTTTCATAGCTCCTTGAATATCGTCAATCCACTCTTGTAAAAATGTTTTTCCAAAGGCTTCTTTATAGTTTTGTTGTGCTCTAACTATATACTCTTCAAAGGTAATACTAACTCGTTGTTCATCTGGTGTTTCAAGTATAATTATGGGTGCATCAGAGAGATATGATGCAAATTCTTTGGGAATATATATACTCCCAACATACTTCCCCTCATCTTCAAAAAAAAGTCGATCAAAGCCTCTGTCTAATTTTTGGATCAAATCATAAGCAAGAGCATTTTCAAAATTAATTTGGCTAGGCTGTGGCGAAGTTTGTCTTCCGAAAGATGAGCCTCTATGATTTGCTAAAGCTTCAAGATCTATGGAGTTTTGAATATTTTGGAGTAGTATAGTTTTACCTGAACCCGTACGACCACCTATGATAATAGGCTTAAAGTGTTTAATAGAATCTTCAATTTCTTGTATAAGATAGCTTCTAAAAGCTTTGTAGCCACCTTTTAAGCGAACTATGTCTTTGCCTGATTCTTTAATCCACTCTTGAGATATTTTAGAACGTTGACCACCCCTAAAACAGTAGAGTAAAGTATCAGGATGAAGAGATATATAATTTAACCATGCATTCACACGATTAACTTTAACATCTCCCTTGACAAGACTATGCCCTAGTCTCAAAGCTTCTTTGTTACCTTTTTTCTTGTACTCTATCCCTATGAGATGACGCTCTTCATCATTCATAAGAGCTAAATTAGCAGTGTTAGAAAATGCTCCTTTTTCAAACTCAATAGGAGCTCTTACATCTATAAGCGGTGTATTATTTAAGACTATAGATTTAAAATCATCACTTTGTAAAAATTCTGACATCTAGATAATCTCCACTACATTGTCACCCTGTAAAGTTGTCTTTCCTATGGCTTCAAGTTCTAAAGAACTTTCTTGTGTAAGTTTGTGAAAACTAACAAGAGCCTTCTCTTCAACCATAATAAGTAAACCCCCAGAAGTTTGTGCATCACAAAGGATTTCACGCTGGGCTTGTGTCATCTTGCTGATTTTAGAGCCATAACTAAGATAGTTTTTCTTAGCTCCTCCTGGGATACAGCCTAGTAGTCTGTATTTTTCTACATTAGGAAGTAAAGGCACTTTATCAAAATAAATTTCAGAACTAATCTTGCTTGCTTCACAGATCTCCACAAGGTGTCCTAAAAGACCAAAACCGGTAACATCTGTCATAGCGATAACTCCATCTATTTTGGCTATATCTGCACCAATTTTATTAAGAGTAGTCATGGCATCTATTGCCGGATCAATATCTCCATTTTCAATTTTCTTCTGTTTTTGTGCAGTCGAAAGAATCCCAATACCTAAAGGTTTTGTTAAAAATATATGGCAATTCTCTTTAGCGTTTGAGTTTTTCATAAGATGTTTATTTTCAACTATACCAGTAACAGCAAGACCAAATATAGGCTCAGGAGAATCGATAGAGTGTCCACCAGCAAGTGGTATACCAGCTTCTTCACAAATAGCACGACCACCATCAATAACTTCTCTTGCAACATGCTCAGAAAGCTTATCAATAGGCCATCCAAAGATAGAGATAGCCATCAAAGGTTTTCCTCCCATTGCATAAATATCACTTAGTGCATTTGTAGCAGCTATTCGACCAAAGGTGAAAGGATCATCTACGATAGGCATAAAAAAATCAGTAGTTGAGAGTACTGAGCTTCCATTACCAAGGTCAAAAGCAGCTGCATCATCTTTATCTGTGTTACCAACTAAAAGTGCAGGATATGAAGGTGTTTTTCTTTTTGTATCTAAGATTTTATCAAGTAACATAGGTGAAATTTTACATCCACATCCAGCTCCATGACTATATTCGGTTAATTTGACTGATTCCATTTTCTACCTTATTGTAGTTATACTTTATTTAAGTCATTATAGCACGAAAGTGTGAAACTATTTAATCTAAAAATAATATCCGCATTTATAGAAATTTTATACACATCAAAAACTAAAACAACAAGAGTACTTCTCATTTTAAGCACATCATTAGCAAGATTTTCATACTCTACTTATAATA